>Ga0214917_10001548_pt1 | contig 29435 bp, 17 predicted proteins | sample LL_1208_BB_MetaG_FD_177983 | JGI IMG/M metagenome (GOLD analysis project Ga0214917, IMG submission 177983) | Freshwater microbial communities from Lake Lanier, Atlanta, Georgia, United States - LL_1208_BB | ecosystem: Environmental > Aquatic > Freshwater > Lake | place: USA: Georgia | collected... | reverse complement strand
TCCATAAGTCGGTTTCGACTTTTTCAACAGATCCAATATAAGTATCAGGATTGTCTAATATATGTTGTTTATCGGTTTTTTGTTGATATTTGTTTGCTAATTCATCACTGGTAGTTGTCATTTTAAGTACTGGTATAAGTAAATAGTCTATATATGTTTAAGTCAAGGTTAGATATTATTTTGTTTCAATTTTTATATTATTTCATATTTTCACAAAAATACAAAAAGATTAAAATAATTTAATAAGATTATACACTTATAATATATATAAACAAATGTCAAATTCATATGCGTCATTATATTTTAGACCCGGTATGAATAATCTCCAATTTCCCAAAAAATGTGTAGATAAATCTCCAGCGAGTTGTTCTAAAAATATGAAAACAACGAGTTTTTATTTTAATAATGGTATTGTAGATGAAACCCAAACGCAAAGTCAACGTGCCGCAACTATCATCAATTATTATCCAGGTGGGCGCGTAAGTTTTGGTAATGAAAATATTGCTTATTCTAGACCTATCACCTTTTTAGGAAAAACCGAGGGACAACCGGGAGGATTAAATAGACCACTAAGAAATAAATTTTAGATTCTATTTATTTTAGTAATAAATTTATATTTAGAAATAAAAATAATTATTTTCTCTATTCATTTTATAATGACTCGTTTCTCAAAAGCAGCTGATGGACATTACCATATTCATGGACGCAAATTCCAAATCTTGATTGGATCAAGAGCAGAAGTATTTCACGGTACCGCATACAAGACCGCTGGTGGATTAACCAAGGTCGATTTAATTCAAAACAAGAATGGTCGTATTGTGTCAAAGGTAAAACATGCTACCGCCAAGAAGGAAAAACGATTGGTTAAGGCAGGTTATGGAACCAAGAAGGGAAAATTCGGATATGTCAAATTAACTGGCACCCGCAAATCCAGAAAATAAATTATAGGACTTACGAATTATAAATTAGCAATTGAAAATTGACAAGTTAAATCAAATAACTTGTCAATAAAAACACTATACTTTTTAACAGCATAACCAATCTAAACTAATGAATTTTTCGTATTTGATATAAGGCGTAAAATTATAAAACAAATATTTTTCAAAGAATCGTTTATTTACACAGCGCGAATCGTGTTCTTTCACCTTTTCACAGTAAAAATCATATACCTCGTCAAATGAAATCAAGGATTCGCTGGTGCCTTTTTTTAAACTTACTTCAGCGTAGTGTTTTTTAAACATTTTCAAATAATTATCCACCTCGCCAGTCTTGTCCCAGAGGGAACACGAAATATTCAACACATATTTATGATCCACGATTTCAATCGACGGATAAAAATGATGAATAATTTTAACAACATCATGATCAGATATGTTTCCTGTTTTTGAACTCAAATATGAACCACTATCGCATGTTTGAATCCATTTTTTGAATAAACTACATAATTCATCAATTTCAAAATCGTTTTCAAATTTGTCCAGTGGCAAAACTTGAATACTTGTATCCCAGAAATGAATGAAATCACTTACATAAGGCGTGTATTTGCTAATCACATTCAAATAACAATCCCCAGCCTCATCATATTTATATTTTTCTTTTAAAAGCGTCTTCAAATGGTTTGAATAAATCATATTGGGGAGAGAACACTGTGATATATAATTTTTCCATAAATAATGCATATTTTTCCAATTAATGGAAGAGATGAGTCCCCCATTACCAGTATATTCCATACTTTGAATACATGTATTACAAAAATTATCCACAATCACTTGTTGATTATTGTTTTTGAAATACAATGTGTATTTTTTAATTTCTTCATTATCCACTTTGTTATGAATAAAAGTTTCGGAATCATCATACCTATTTGAATAATGAACAGCCACGCACAATAGGTCTAATCCAATGTTTTTTAAAATATTTTTCCAAATATCCACCTGAATTGTATCATTCATGTTTATAATACGACATTTATCAAATGAATAACTATCATGATATTTCGTCATAAAATTAAAGGTCGGATTTGTAAAACCACTTGTGATGTATATAATGTTTTCCAATTCTGCCACTATTTTTTTGACGGATGGCTTAATAAAAAAAATCAAGTCAGAATTCTTTTTTAATATATTATCACCCAACACGGTAAGAAAATATTTCGCCTCTGCTTTTGTTTTAAACAAACTAAACGGATACAAATGATTCAATACGTTTTGAATTGTTTCCGGCTCAGGAACACACTTGAATAAATGACGGTCTTTGATTTGTTTTATCATATTTACCTTTGTCTTGTATTTCCATTGTATCAAAACACCGTCTTTTGAAATATTTGTCAATAATTTATGTTGTATATGGTCTTCCTTTACAGAAGCAAAGGTATTGTTGGCGTATTCATAAAAACAATTATTATTGGGTAAATAATAATACCGATTTTTACTCAAGAATACTTGAATAAATATTTGTTGTTCGCTCGTTAAAAAATCATTTCTTTTGAGACGCTCTTGATGAGTCTTGTCTTCATTTTCTAGTGTTGTAGGTAATATATTTATTAAATGATATTGAAGACGCTGGGTCATATAGGTATCACCATAATACTTTTCAAATAATTGATATACATTATTTATAGCATATGCCTTTGTTTCATCATTTATGATTGATGGGTCCGAGTGTTTTATCATTGTTGGGGTTTCATGTGTAGTTTGATCCATTTTAAATTCACGAATCACAATTATATAATGTTGTTGCCATTTCTTTAAATTACTTTACATATATATTTTGATGTCCCATTTTCTCTCATTGACATCAAAATATAATATTAAAAACGGTTAAAAATTTATAAAACAAAGATATTTACAACCATTTGTAAGGTCCATCACCTTTTATTTCTACCTCATTTTTGTTTGGTTCAACCATGAATGAGAGACGCTGTCCATAAACTGTCCAGTAAAACGCTCCATTGACACCATGGACCAAGAATTTATTCGCGGAAACCTCCGTTGCGAAATATTGGGGTTTATATATGTCTCCATCATAAATAGGTGTCAATTGAACTGTTAGATTCGTCGCTAATTTATCAACATAATCAGGTAATTCAATCACGACCGATTCATTGTTGGTGATGACACCCTTACCTCTGTAATAAACACCTGCCTCGGGTCCTTCCAAACAACCATGGACAAGAAATTTTTCCTGATCCTTTGGATGGTCAATGACGAAAGATTTCACAGAGGTCCATGCGGAACCATCGGAAAATTTCAAAACGGTATCATCTGTATCATAATATATCGACCCTGCGACACCAGTAACACCTGCGCTTGAGCTATAATTTCCTACACTCACGACACCATTGGAAATACTGTTTTGACAATTCCAAATATAATATCCATAGATGACCCCCGCAATATATTGACCTGACGCTGAAATCGCAACACTCGTCCATGTCGCGTAAGTTTGATCATTTGGGGCATTATTTATTGAACTCCAATTATTACCATAATCGGTTGAAGTAAATATAGATCCAGTATAACCACTAGGTGATCCAGTTGCGTATTGAGCTACAACTTGGTATTGACCTGAAGCCGAAACCGAAATAGAGACAAGATTCGCATTGGTTGGTGATCCGATACTTTCAACCCAAGTATTACCGTAATCATTTGATATATATATTCTTCCACCTAATGATGTACATATACTTTGATATTGTCCTGAAGAAGATAATGATACTGAAGTAACGATACCATTTTCTGGTTCATATGAATTTACAGTCCAATTATTTCCGTAATCAGATGAAGTATAAATATAATTTGTAGTACCATCGTTCATACAAGCAGTTTGGTATTGTCCTGATGCGGAAACTGATATACTTTTCCATTCATTGCTAGATGTCGATGAAACCTGTGTCCAATTATTACCATAATCATTCGATATCCATATTGATCCTGAATTATCCGCACAAGCAGTTTGATATTGCCCGGATGCCGAAACAGATATTCCTGTTAATCTTGGAGTATAATCAAATTTTTCTGACCATGATGCGCCAAAATCACTTGATACATAAATATAATATACGGACCCATCATAGGCAATAGCTGATTGATACTGACCAGTACTAGAAATGGATACATTTAACCATTCATATCCAGTTGTTAAACCAAGTTGTGTCCAGTTGTTTCCATAATCAGTTGAAACAAATAGAGACCCACCTGAATCATTTTCACAGGCAGTTTGATATTGACCTGATGAAGACATTGAAATAGAATTCCAATTTTTCGCAGAATTTATAGTTTGAATCCAGTTTTGTCCATAATTTGTCGAGGAATCAAACCCTTGAGTAGAAAAAATATCGGAATAGGAACCAGGCATTAAACCTGGTGTATTTGTGGTCGCACCTGCGATTGAATACGCAAATTGTAAATACTTGTCACTTGTAAATGTAGCACCATAAGATAAACCTGTCGCACCTAAAGCAGTGACTCCATTAAAACTATCATTATATTCTGTTAAAAGACTCGTCCATGTTGCGCCAACATATTCACCACCCACAGTCGCGCCTAAATAAAGTTGTAATGCGTTTGAACCTATATCATAATACATACTTCCTGGGTTAAAACCCCCCCAAGACGAATATGGATCGCCATTAAAATTAGCGGCAACAAATACATCTTGAAAATATTTAGTTCCTGCCACAAGTTGATCAGTTGCGGTTAATAACCCAGGATTTACATTATCGGCTGGCGCTAATTGTAAAGAAATAAAGCCATCATTATTGATTAAAGTGGCGCCATCAATCCAACTCACTTCGGCAACAGAAGTTACGCCAAATAAAGTCGCACCAGTTGCGCCAACCGCACCACGAGCACCAACAAGGGCGACTTTTGCGCCATTCTCCCATGTAGCAGTTTCATCATTAATATTTTTGATAGTAATTACTTTATAATTATCGGTAATTGCGGTTATTAAAAAATACGGTGTGTTATCAGATGTACAATGAATTGTAATATAACAACCCACTGACAAATATTTATTATTACATTCTGGTAATATACAATAGGTACCTTCATAATTTGGGTCTAAACCTTCATATTCAGAACTTGCCATAAATGTAGTAACCAGTGGTCCAGGAGGTCCAGTTTTACAACATCTTTTTTTACATTTTTTATTAGATTCATCGTCATCACTACTACTACTTTGATTACAATGTTTATTTTTTGTTGAATCACCTAAACTAATTGTATAACTCGATTTTTTATGACTTTTATGATTTTTCTCCATTATATATTTAACGCGTAAAATATTTTTATATAACAAAAAGAAAAAACAAAAATATTTTAAAAATTAAGATTTATTTTAATTGACTGGTGTAACTGCGGATGCCCATTTAAATTCAAAAATAGAACTAGTAGGTCTAGTCGAATAATTAATACGAATAGTAATATACATATTTAATATATTTGTATCTGTTGGAATATCATCCGCACTTGGATCGATATATACCCAATCATTCAATGTTGCCGAATACGAATAATATGTATCTCCAAACTTTGCTGGTGTTAACAACATACCTGTTGGATAAGTAACCGTTGGATCATCATCCACAAAAAATGTAGATGGATAATAATTAACTAAACCATAACTAGCATATTCAACTGTAACATAAAATGTAATATTAAATTTATAATTATTAATTAGACTAGCACTAAGACCTGATGATGTCAAATAAAAAGACATATTATAAAGATAATATTTATTAGATTCAAAATTTCCATTTAAAAGCGTTGTAAAACTAATATATTTATCTGTATCATCATCCATAGTGAATGATTCATTCACATATGAAGAATATCCACCAGTTGACAATTTACCTTGTGGTCCAATATAACCAGTAACACCTTCTGTACCGTCGGGTCCAATCGGTCCGATTGGACCATGAGGTCCAACGGGTCCAATAGGTCCAAGCCCTTTTAAATCACAACATTTTCTTGTGCCCAAGTTACCTAAATTGCTCAAATAATTATTTGACAATGACATATATAATTAAATTTAGAAAATAAAAATTTAATCATATTTTAAAGACACGCTTATATAATGTTGTATGCTACTGATATTTTATATTTTTAAATAATAGGTGTAACAGTAGCATTCATTTTTACTGTGTAAGTCGATGATTCGTCATCAGTTGTAGGAGCTACATAAACATCAATGTAGTGGTTAAATACGCCAAATATTCTTTGATTATATAAAAACCAATCATTTACTGTTCCAGTATATGAATATGTTGTAGTTGACGTACCCGCGGTTGTTCCGGTTAAAAAATATGGGGTAGTATATGTAACACCATCATTACTAAATGTGGATGGATAAAAATTAAATTGTGTTGTATCAATATACTCCCTCATATTAAAAGAAATATTTGGATTTGTAATACCGGTCGCCCCTGAAATATAGGTAGACACATTCACCGAATAGTATGATCCAATATTAAATGTTCCATATACAGGTATTGAAAAGGGAGTGTTACCATTAATATTTTTTCCATTGTAACTAATGGTTCCAAAAGCACATGTACTATAAGGCGCAGCAGGACCTGGAATACCAGTAGGTCCTCTAGGTCCAGGAAATCCATAGGGTCCATCCGGACCAGGAGGACCAGTCGGTCCAGTTATACCAGTACCTCTTAATTCACAACATTTTTTTGATCCAAAGTAACCCAAATAACCTGAATAATCATTTGGAAATGACATAATATATATAATTGGTAAAATTATATTTATTTGTAAATTTATTATTATTTATAAAATTGTATATTTATTTTTTTAATTTAATGGTTTAATAGAAATGTCAAATTGAATAAAATAGTATTGACCAGATTGGCTTGATGGAGATATATATATATTGAAATATTTACTGGTTGGATCATTGATATCATATGTTGGATTATATAAAAACCAATCACTCATTGTTCCTGAATAAGCAGCATAATATGTATTTTCAGTTAAAAAAAATGGGACACCAGTATCCGTATTATTATACATTGATGGATAATAGATTTGATAATTACCACCGGGTATTTCCTCTTTATAATTAAAAGTAATATTAGTTGATGTTTCATCCGTTGTTAGTGGGGTATCTCCATCATAACTAATCCAAAAAGATATATTAAATAAATAATATGTATTTGCTTTAAAAGCAAAATTATTGTATACTACAAAAGGGACTGTGCTATCTATTGTTACAGACTCTTCACCCGTAGTGTATGAAAAATAACCACCAACTCCATCTGGACCAGGAGGTCCTGGATAACCTCGCGGTCCTTGGGGTCCAACTGATCCTGTATTTCCAATTGGACCCATAGGTCCAGGAGAGCCAACTTTACCTAATCCTCTATAATCACAACATTTTTTTGAAGTAAAATAACTCATATAATTATTGAATGATGACATATATATAATTTAGAAAATTTATATTCCTTTTTAAATTATATTTTGGTATTTGTTTTAGAATATTCACATTCACAATCACAATATTGATAACGTATAAAAATAATAATCAATAATTATCATTTAACAACTAGGTAAAGGTGCTAAACATAATTTGATTTCTCCCAGTGAAGCCACATTATATTTCACCACTAAAGGCAAATCATTTTCTAAATAAACCTCGATTTGAGAACACAAGTTCGTACATTTAATAAAATATCCTAAATTCTTTAAAGAAAATTCACCTTGTATGATTTTAGATGAATCTTGTTTCAATATAAAACCCAAACTTCCATCGGATTCAGCACGATGGATTTCTGCTGATGCGAATTGCCCAGAACATTTAAATATTAATTCACTGCCGACTGATTTTATTTCCAACTTATCTGAAATACTTGACAAATCCCTAATTATTTTTTGAAAGTCGGCTGATGGTAAATTAATGACTGATGAGAATTTTACATCCGGATATTCCAACTCTTCGGTGTCTGGTTCAATCAAACGTAATTTTTGAGTTTTACATTGCTTAATTTCTCCATTTTCAAATTTTAAGGCTAAATGTGATACGACTCCATCTACATAATCACCATTTTCAATGTAAATACTCAAAGTATCGTCGTTATCAATAGAATTAATCAATTTGAATAAATGAAACATGTTGACGCCAATAATTATTTTTTCCTTTTTACATTCATAAAATTCAAAATTTTGAGACGCCAAATATAAATGTGCTAAAATCGTATGAGATTTATCCATGTTTATAATTCGAATACCATCTGGTTGAAATGATATATTTGTTTCCAATAATATATCTTTTAGAGCAGTCATTAATGTTCTAAAAGGAGCAATTTGAACTGTTTGTATGGTCAATACATTTCCTTCATATGTAGTTGGAGTATTTTTTGGCGTGTTCATTATAAGTATTTTTTACTAAAAATCTTTAAATACTTTTTATGTTAAATTTAAACGCGTTATATTTTAATTATTTCCTATTCATATTCAAAATTATTATAAATATTATAAAATTAAATTAAATTTGTTTTTCGGGATTTTCTTAATTTCACTGTTTTTTTGAGTTTTTTTGCTAAAATCAATGCTTTACTAGACTTTTGGCAACCTTTTTCCAAAATATGATAATCTACGATAGCAGCTTTTCCTGATGTAAGTGCACTTGCTAAACGAGCAATACCCCATGATTGTGCTGTTTGATTTGGTCGTGATCCTGATGAATAATACGCGCCTTCACCTTTATTTATTATTTTTTTTAAAGATTCTTTAGAACATTTAGTTTTTTTAGATAATTCATTTGTTGCATCAATTTTGTCAACATTGTACATTTTTAATGCTTTTTTTATATGTTTTGATTTTTTTGATTTAAATGAATTAATTTTTTTTCTTGTGTAATAGAGTCCTTTTTTGTACATTTTTTGTGATTTTTGGAGCATTTTACTTTGTTTTTTTTTATCTTTCAAAGAAAGATTTTTTGGTAGATATTTGATATTGATTTTCTTTGTATGATTGTTGTATTTCATATTATATAATAAATATATTATATTTTGATAACAATATTATTTAATCATATAAATATGTTAAATTAATATATTTTTAGTAAAATAATATTTTATAAAGGAATATTATAATGAAAGGTAAAGTGAGAAAAAAAATAGATGGTTATACAACTCAAACAAGAGATACAATTAACCCTTTTCCTTTGAATATCGGAGAAATTAAATGTTTTACTGTTGATACAAATTTAGAATATGTATCTGGACAACATGTCATATGTAAAAGATTAATGGACCGTAGCAGTTATTTTGAGGGCATCGTTGAAAAATATTCTTCTACAAGTGGTTTATTACATGTTCGTGCGACTCGCTTTGTTGGTAATAATTCGTGTGATATATATAAAATTAAATTAAATAATTGTAATCATTATTGTAGTAGTAGTAGTTCATCGGATAGCGATTGTTCATCAAGTTCTTCTGATAGTGATTGTGGTCATCATCATAAAGGTTTTACTGGTTCAACTGGCGCGACTGGATCACCTGGAAAACAAGGCTTACGGGGTTTTACTGGTGTTACTGGTCAAACTGGTGCGACTGGTATGACTGGTGCGACTGGGTTTACTGGTGCAACTGGCGGACCTGGACCGCAGGGACCTATTGGACCCAGAGGTTTTACTGGTGTAACCGGTGTGACTGGACCACGTGGATATGGGGGGACAGGCGAAACAGGTGCCACTGGTTCTACTGGTATAAATGGTAAAACCGGTGCGACTGGTTCCACCGGTGCGACTGGTGACCGTGGTCCTATTGGGGCTTTAGTTACTACCATTATATCAACATCTGGAAGTATAACTAGTGGAAATACTGGTAGTCAATGGTATGATTTATCATCTTTGTATAATGATAAAAATGTATTTATAACACCAAATTCTTATATAACCATTGAAGGGAATACAAGTGGTTATCTTCAAGTAGTTGGTATTACATCAAATACTGGTGATACATATAGTTTAGATCTCTACAATTTTACTGATTATGATGCGAGTTGGAATGCTGACTCAGATTTAACAATTGTTGGACCAAAAGGTTATACTGGTACGACCGGTTCTACTGGTGCGACTGGCGAGCGTGGTCCAATTGGTGCTTTAGTAACTACTATTATATCAACATCGGGAGCAATAATTAATGGAACTACATCTACTCAATGGTATGATTTATCATCGTTATATAATACAAATAACGCATTTATAACACCGAATTCTTATGTAACAATTCAAGGAAATACAAGTGGTTATCTTCAAGTTGTTGGAATAACAACAAATACTGGCGACACATATAGTTTGAGTTTTTACAATTTTACTGATTACAACGCAAGTTGGCTTGCGGATTCGGATTTGACAATTGTTGGACCAATAGGTTATTCCGGTGCGACTGGCGCAAGTGGTAGTATTGGATATACTGGTTCTACTGGTGGAACTGGTGCTACTGGTTATACTGGTGCTACAGGTAAAACTGGAGCAACTGGTTCTACTGGTAGGATTGGTTATACAGGTGCTACTGGTGGTACTGGTGCTACTGGTGGAATTGGCGCAACTGGTTATACAGGAACAACCGGATCGACTGGTGGTATTGGTTACACTGGTGCTAGTGGAGCGACTGGATCTACTGGTAGCACTGGTGAGACAGGTGCGACTGGTGCGACTGGTTCTAGTGGCGCCACTGGATCTATTGGGATGACTGGTGCTACTGGCGCAAGTGGTTCTACTGGTGCGACTGGTTCTACTGGTGAAACTGGTGCTACCGGTTCCACTGGTGGAATTGGCGCAACTGGAGTAACTGGATCTTCCGGTGCTACTGGTGCGACTGGTGTTAATGGTAACACTGGTGCTACAGGTTCTACTGGTGCGATTGGTTATACTGGTGCGAGTGGATCTACTGGAGCCACTGGTAAAACTGGCGCTACAGGAAATACTGGTATAACCGGAGCAACTGGTGGAATTGGTTATACTGGTGCGAGTGGTTCTACTGGGACTACTGGTGCTAGTGGTGCGACTGGTGCTATGGGGGGATCTGGTGCTACAGGTGGAACTGGTGCTACTGGTGGAACTGGTTCTACTGGTGGAACTGGATCGACTGGATCAACCGGTGCGACTGGTAGAACTGGTGCTACTGGTGCGACTGGTGAAGCTGGTATAACAGGAGCGAGTGGTTCTACTGGCGCGACTGGTGCCACTGGTAGAACTGGTATTACTGGTGCTACTGGATCTACTGGTGTTACTGGTGCTACTGGAGAAGCTGGTATTACTGGTGCGACTGGCGCGACTGGTGCCACTGGTAGAACTGGTATTACTGGTGCTACTGGATCTACTGGTGTTACTGGTGCTACTGGAGAAGCTGGTATTACTGGTGCTACTGGTTCTACTGGTGCCACTGGTAGAACTGGTATTACCGGTGCGACTGGATCTACTGGTGTTACTGGTGCTACTGGCGCGACTGGTGCTACAGGTAGAGTTGGTGATACTGGTGCGACTGGTAGTACAGGTGCTGCTGGTAGAACTGGTGCGACGGGAGCAACTGGTTCTTTTGGTTTAACTGGTGCGTCAGGAAGTACCGGTCCTACCGGTCGAAAGGGTGACCAAGGAGAAATGGGTGCTACTGGTGATACTGGTGTAACTGGATCTACTGGTGCGAGTGGATCTACTGGTGCTACCGGAAAAACTGGTGCTACTGGAGGAACCGGCGCAACTGGAGCAACTGGTGGAACCGGCGCGACTGGTGGAACTGGTGCTACTGGTGGAACTGGTGCTACTGGTGGAACTGGTGCTACGGGTGGAACTGGTGCTACTGGTGGAACTGGAGCAACTGGTGGAACCGGCGCGACTGGTGGAACTGGTGCTACTGGTGCTACTGGTGCGACGGGTGGAACTGGTGCTACTGGAGGAACCGGCGCAACTGGAGCAACTGGTGGAACTGGCGCGACTGGTGGAACTGGTGCTACTGGCTCAACCGGTGCGACTGGAGGAACCGGCGCAACTGGTGGTACTGGTGCGACTGGTGGAACTGGTGCTACTGGAGGAACAGGTGCGACTGGTGGAACTGGTGCTACGGGTGGTACTGGTGCGACTGGTGGAACTGGAGCAACTGGTGGAACTGGTGCTACTGGTGCTACTGGATCAACTGGTGCGACTGGTGGAACTGGTGCGACTGGTGGAACTGGTGCGACTGGTGGAACTGGTGCGACTGGTGGTACTGGTGCAACTGGTGGAACTGGTGCGACTGGTGGAACTGGTGCGACTGGATCAACTGGTGCGACTGGATCAACTGGTGCGACTGGTTATACTGGCGCTACAGGTAATACAGGTGTAACTGGTGCTACGGGTGGAACTGGTGATACTGGTGCGACTGGATCAACTGGTGCGACTGGTTATACTGGCGCGACAGGTAATACAGGTGTAACTGGAGCAACTGGTGGAACTGGAGCGACTGGTTCAACTGGTGCGACTGGATCCACTGGTGCGACTGGTTATACTGGCGCTACAGGTAATACTGGTGTAACTGGTGCAACAGGTGGAACTGGTGATACTGGTGCGACAGGATCAACTGGTGCTACCGGTTATACTGGTGCTACAGGATCAACTGGCGCTACAGGTGAAACTGGCGCAACTGGCGGTACTGGTGCTACGGGTGGAACTGGTGCTACGGGTTATACTGGTGCGACTGGTACAACTGGTACAACTGGAGCTACGGGTGGAACTGGTGCGACTGGATCAACTGGTGCTACCGGCGGAACTGGTGCGACTGGTTATACTGGTGCGACTGGTGGAACTGGAGCAACGGGTGGAACTGGTGCTACTGGTTCAACTGGTGTAACTGGTTCTACAGGTGCTACAGGTTATACTGGTGCTACGGGTACAACTGGTTCTACTGGTGCGGTTGGTGCGACTGGATTACCTGGTCCATTAATTACTACAACAATTAGTGTTGAGTCAAATGGTTTAAAACCCGGAGGAACTGCCAAATATTCTTTACAAGATGATAACTATAATAATAATTATTTGGCGATTAATTCATATATTGTTATAAATGACTATCAACTAACTGGAAATACATCGTTATATTATTTTCAAGTTGAAGGTTTAACATCTGTTACAAGAGATTCAGTTACTTATTATGAGGTTATTATCCAAAATATATCTGGAACAACCGCAACATGGAATGATGATGCAAATGTTGCGCTTGTTGGTCCAATGGGACCAACTGGTTATACTGGTGCTACTGGCGCTACCGGCGCTATCGGATTCACCGGAGCTACTAGTGGTACTGGTGGTACTGGCACAACTGGATCTACTAGTGCGACTGGTGGAACTGGTACGACTGGTGGAACTGGAGCTACTGGTGGAACTGGTGCGACAGGAAGTACTGGCGCAACTGGTTATACTGGAGCTACCGGATCGACTGGTTCTACTGGAGAAACTGGCGCAACTGGTTCTACAGGAGCTACTGGCGGAACTGGCGCAACAGGTTATACAGGTGCCACTGGCGCGACGGGATTAACTGGTGTTACTGGTGCTACAGGAGCTACTGGCGGAACTGGTGCTACTGGTTATACTGGCGCTACCGGATCGACTGGTTCTACTGGTGAAACTGGTGCGACTGGCGCGACTGGTAAGAATGGTTTTACTGGTGCTACTGGTTCTACTGGCGCAACTGGAGCTACCGGTGAAACTGGTGCGACCGGTGCGACTGGTTCAACTGGTACAACTGGTGGAACTGGATCCATGGGAAGCACTGGTGTGACAGGAAGTACTGGCGCAACTGGTTATACCGGCGCGACTGGTGGAACTGGCGCGACTGGTGGAACTGGTTGTACTGGTGAAACTGGATCTACTGGTGGAACTGGTGCGACTGGTGTTACTGGATCTACTGGTTGTACTGGTGAAACTGGTGCGACTGGTGGAACTGGTGCTACGGGTGGAACTGGAGCCACTGGTTACACTGGTGCGACGGGTAGTACGGGTACTACTGGTGGAACTGGGGCGACTGGTGGAACTGGTACCGCTGGTTCTACTGGTGCTACTGGTGGGACTGGTGCTACTGGTTATACTGGTGCTACTGGGGGAACTGGTGCTACTGGAGCTACTGGCGCTACTGGTGGAACTGGTGCCACCGGTTATACTGGTGCTACGGGTGGAACTGGAGCGACTGGTGGAATTGGTGCTACTGGTGCGACTGGTCCAATTGGTCCCCTGATTACAACAAAAATGGCATCATCTGGATCATTATCCGCTGGTTCTACTAGTAGTCTTTATTCGTTTGCCTCAGCATATAACACAAATAATAAATATATTAGTGCGAATTGTTATATTACAATTGTTGACAATACTAACAATGTTGCTTATTATCAAGTAGTTGCAATGACATATTCAGGTGGTTTATATACACCAACACTTTATAATTTTTCAACTGAAAATGCTTCTTGGCCAGGAAATGCTGACGTTGCCTTAGTTGGACCAATTGGTTATACTGGTGCTACTGGTGGAACTGGTGCTACTGGTGGAACTGGTGCTACTGGTGAAAGTGGTGCGACTGGTGGAACTGGTGCTACTGGCGCCACTGGATCAACCGGAGCTACTGGTGCTACTGGTGCGACTGGTGCTACTGGTGCTACTGGTGGAACTGGTGCGACTGGTTATACTGGTGCTACTGGTGCTACTGGTGGAACTGGTGCGACTGGTGGAACTGGTGCTACTGGTGGAACTGGCGCGACTGGTGGAACTGGTGCGACTGGTTACACTGGTGCGAGTGGTTCTACTGGTGCGACTGGTGGAACTGGTGCTACTGGTGGAACTGGTGCGACTGGTGGAACTGGTGCTACTGGTTATACTGGTGCTACTGGTTCTACTGGTTCTACTGGTGCTACAGGTGCGACTGGTGCTAGTGGTTCTACTGGTGCTACAGGTGCGACTGGTGAAACTGGTGCGACTGGTGCGACTGGTAAGAATGGTTATACTGGAGCAACTGGTTCTACTGGTGCCACTGGTTATACTGGCGCAACTGGAAGCACTGGTATTACTGGAGCAACCGGTGCGAGTGGTTCTACTGGAGCTACTGGATCTACTGGTGCAACTGGTTCTACTGGTGCGACTGGCTATACAGGTGCGACTGGTTCTACTGGTGCGGTTGGTGCTACTGGACTACCTGGACCATTAGTTACTACAACAATAGCATCATCAGGGACTGGATTAAATCCAGGAGATACTGGCACATATGCTTTACAAGATAATAATGATAATAATAAGTATTTGACGATTAATTCATACATTCTTGTAAATGAAATTGGAAATTCATCGTTATATTATTTATTAGTTACAAATTTAACATCTAGAACAGATGGATCAAATACTTATTATGATATAACTGTTCAAAATATATCAGAAACGACAACTGCTGTTTGGGGAAATGATGCAGATGTTGCGCTTGTTGGTCCAATTGGACCAACTGGTTATACTGGAACAACTGGTTCTACTGGTGCTACTGGTGCTACCGGGGGAACCGGTGCGACAGGTAAAACTGGATCTACTGGTTCTACTGGTACAACAGGAACTACTGGCGCAACTGGTGGAACTGGCGCGACTGGTACAACTGGTGTGACGGGAAGTACTGGCGCAACTGGTTATACCGGCGCGACTGGTAATACTGGTGTTACTGGTTCAACCGGTGCGACTGGTTCTACAGGTGCTACTGGTTCAACTGGTGCTACTGGTTATACTGGTGCTACAGGTAATACTGGTGTAACTGCTGCGACTGGTGGAACTGGCGCGACAGGTGAAACTGGTGCTACTGGTTCAACTGGTGCTACTGGTTATACTGGTGCTACAGGTAATACTGGTGTAACTGGTGCTACTGGTGGAACTGGTGCGACTGGAGGAACTGGTGCGACTGGTTATACAGGTGCTACTGGTGTAACTGGTGGTACTGGAACCACTGGATCGACTGGTGTAACTGGTGCTACTGGTGTAACTGGATCTACCGGAGCAACTGGTTATACGGGTGCCACTGGCGCTACTGGAGGTACTGGCGCAACTGGAATAACCGGGGTGACCGGAAGCACTGGTGTGACAGGAAGTACTGGCGCAACTGGTTATACCGGAGCGACTGGTGGAACTGGCGCAACTGGTGCGACTGGTGGAACTGGTGCGACTGGTTCAACTGGTGCTACTGGTTATACTGGCTCTACCGGATCGACTGGTGCTACTGGCGTGACTGGCGCAACTGGTACGAATGGTTTTACTGGTGCTACTGGTTCTACTGGTTCTACTGGTTCTACTGGTTCTAGTGGTGCTACTGGTTCTACTGGAGCAACCGGTGAAACCGGTGCGACTGGCGCAACTGGTAAGAATGGTTTTACTGGTGCGACTGGATCTACTGGAAGCAGTGGATCTACTGGTGCGACTGGTGGAACTGGAGCAACTGGTGCTACCGGTACAAATGGAAATACTGGAGCAACTGGGGGAACGGGTGCTACTGGTGGAACTGGTGCGACTGGTGGAACTGGTGCTACTGGCGGAACTGGTGCTACTGGATCGAATGGTTATACTGGTGCTACGGGTGGAACTGGAGCCACTGGTTACACTGGTGCGACGGGTGGAACTGGTGCTACTGGTTCTACTGGTGCTAGTGGTTCTACTGGTGCTACTGGTGGTACTGGTGCTACTGGTGGAACTGGTGCGACTGGTAGTACTGGCGCTACGGGTGGAACTGGTGCCACTGGTGAAACTGGTGCTACGGGTGGAACTGGTGCCACTGGTTATACTGGTGCTACGGGTGGAACTGGTGCCACTGGTTATACTGGTGCCACTGGTCCGACTGGTCCAATTGGTCCCCTGATTACAACAAGAATGAATGACTTGGGATCAATAAACCCTGGTTCTACTAGTAGTCTTTATTCGTTTGCCTCAGCATATAACACAAATAATAAATATATTAGTGCGAATTGTTATATTACAATTGTTGACAATGTTAACAGTGTTGCTTATTATCAAGTAGTTGCAATGACATATTCAGCTGGTTTATATACACCAACACTTTATAATTTTTCGGGTGATACCGGATCTTGGTCAAAAAATGCTGACGTTGCCTTAGTTGGACCAATTGGTTATACCGGTGCGACTGGTGGAACTGGTGCGACTGGTGGAACTGGTGCGACTGGTGGAACTGGTGCTACTGGTTATACTGGTGCTACTGGCGCCACTGGTGGAACTGGTGCTACGGGTGCTACTGGTGCTACTGGTGGAACTGGTGCTACTGGTGGAACTGGCGCAACTGGTTATACTGGTGCTACTGGTGCGACTGGATCAACTGGAGCTACAGGTGGAACTGGTGCAACTGGTGGAACTGGCGCGACTGGTGGAACTGGTGCAACTGGTTATACTGGTGCTACTGGCGCCACTGGATCAACTGGAGCTACCGGTGGAACTGGCGCTACTGGTGGAACTGGTGCTACTGGTGGAACTGGTGCTACTGGTTATACTGGTGCGACTGGCGCTACTGGATCAACTGGCGCTACCGGTGGAACTGGTGCTACTGGTGGAACTGGTGCTACTGGTGGAACTGGTGCGACTGGTTATACTGGTGCTACTGGTGGAACTGGTGCTACTGGTGGAACTGGTGCTACTGGTGGAACTGGTGCTACTGGTGGAACTGGTGCGACTGGTTATACTGGTGCGACTGGCGCTACTGGATCAACTGGCGCTACGGGTGGAACTGGTGCTACTAGTGGAACTGGTGCTACTGGTGGAACTGGTGCGACTGGTTATACTGGTGCTACTGGTGCTACTGGTGCTACTGGTGGAACTGGTGCTACTGGTGGAACTGGTGCTACTGGTGGAACTGGTGCTACTGGTTATACTGGTGCTACTGGCGCAACTGGTGGAACTGGTGCTACCGGTGGAACTGGTGCTACTGGTGGTACTGGCGCGACTGGTGGAACTGGCGCTACTGGTTATACTGGTGCCACAGGTGGAACTGGTGCTACTGGATCAACTGGAGCTACCGGTGGAACTGGTGCTACTGGCGGAACTGGCGCAACCGGAGGTACTGGTGCGACTGGTTATACTGGTGCTACTGGTGCTACTGGTGGTACTGGTGCGACTGGAGGAACTGGTGCGACTGGTGGAACTGGCGCCACTGGTTATACTGGCGCAACCGGTGGAACTGGCGCGACTGGTGGAACTGGTGCGACTGGATCAACTGGTGCTACTGGTGGAACTGGCGCAACTGGTGGAACTGGTGCGACTGGTTATACTGGTGCTACTGGTGGAACTGGCGCTACTGGCTCAACCGGTGCTACTGGTGGAACTGGCGCGACTGGTGGAACTGGTGCCACTGGTTATACAGGCGCAACCGGTGGAACTGGTGCTACTGGTGGAACCGGCGCGACTGGTGGAACGGGTGCGACTGGTGGAACTGGCGCGACTGGTGGAACTGGTGCGACTGGATCGACTGGTGTTACTGGATCAACTGGTGCGACAGGTAATACTGGTGTAACTGGATCAACTGGTGCCACTGGTGGAACTGGAGCCACTGGTTATACAGGCGCAACCGGTGGAACTGGTGCTACTGGTGGAACTGGTGCGACTGGTGGAACTGGCGCTACGGGTGGAACTGGTGCTACTGGTTATACTGGCGCGACTGGATCGACTGGTGTTACGGGTGGTACTGGTGCGACTGGTAATACTGGTGTGACGGGTTCTACTGGTGCTACTGGCGGAACTGGTGCCACTGGTTATACAGGCGCAACCGGTGGAACTGGTGCGACTGGTGGAACTGGTGCGACTGGTTATACAGGTTCTACTGGTGGAACTGGTGCTACTGGTGGAACTGGTGTTACGGGTGGTACTGGTGCGACTGGTAATACTGGTGTAACTGGATCGACTGGTGCGACGGGTGGAACTGGCGCTACAGGTGAAACTGGCGCAACTGGCGGTACTGGTGCGACTGGTTATACTGGTGCGACTGGTAATACTGGTGCGACGGGCGCTACTGGATCAACTGGTGCGACTGGTGGAACCGGAGCAACTGGATATACTGGTGCGACTGGTAATACAGGTGTAACTGGTGGAACAGGCGCTACTGGCGGAATTGGTTCTACTGGTGCGACTGGTTCAACTGGTGCTACTGGTTATACTGGTGCTACTGGTGGAACTGGAGCAATTGGTCCGGCTTTATTTACATTAACTACATCATCTACTGATTTGACAATATTAACCTCAAATAGTATTAAAAAAACAGGATCAACTACTTCGGCATCTAAAGCGAATACAGTTGAAAGTTATCCATATAATAGTACATTTTTAACATTCCGGTTAAATGTCCATAGTTCAAGTGATTATAGTGTAGGATTATCTACAAATGGTACAGCATACACGTATGCTTTTAGTTTCCAAAGTGGTAGTATTCTTCTCTATAAAGACAATGCCACATTTTCATATTCCCCAACAGAAACATACTCAACGAATGATATATTTACGGTCGTTACACAATCATCCGGGGTATATTGGTACAAAAATGGATCATTATTCGCATCAAGCACTTTAGTATCGGGAACAAGTGCCTTAAAAGTTGTAATAAATCTTTATACCCAAAATGATATTATAGACCAAATAGCATTTGGTTATTCTTTACAAGGATTAACTGGAGCAACTGGTGGTACTGGAGCAACTGGTGGTACTGGAGCAACTGGTGCTACTGGTACGACGGGTCTGACTGGTGCTACTGGATCAACTGGTATAACTGGTGGAACGGGTATAACTGGGTCTACTGGCGCGATTGGTTCTACTGGTGCGACTGGATCAACTGGTGCTACTGGTATAACTGGTGCTACTGGATCAACAGGTGCCACTGGATCAACCGGTGCCACTGGATCAACCGGCGCCACTGGATCAACAGGTATAACTGGTGGAACGGGTATAACTGGTTCTACTGGTGTTACTGGTTCTACTGGTGCGGTTGGTTCTACTGGAGCAACTGGATCCACCGGAGCGACTGGTGCTGCTGGTACAAATGGCACATCAAGTGGTCTCATTTTATACATGAATGGAGGAGAAGCAGGTCCAGTATTTGGAACTATTACAGCATCGAATTTATTAACATCTTATCAAGCCATCACTAGTGGAACAACATTTACAATTAATTTGTCTAATAATATATCACAACAAGCAATCAGTGGTAGTAGTGGTGGTATATTTGCGAACACAATATCAACATTGAATGTTGGATCATTTATTCCATCTGGAACATGGGATATGAATATCTTTGCTTCTACAGATAGTCCAGGCAATGTATCATTGTCTTATGCTGTGTTTGGTTATAATGGATCATCCACCCAAATTGGTGGATCATATTCTGACGCAAATAGTATTACATCTAGTGTGACGAGTCAATATAGTCTTTCATTGACGTTCCCATATGTAAATATTAGTGCCTATACTTATTTGTATATACAATTGTATTATACAACAACAAGTAGTGCGAATAATCAACATTTATATTTAACATATCAAACAGCATCAGCATATTCACACGTCCATACTTCATTTGGTATTAGTAGTTTAATCAATGGTGTGACCGCAATAAGTAATGCGGGTTATACAAACGGTGCGACATTAACCAGTACTTATTATTTACAACTTGGACAAGCAACAACAACGAATCCGGGTTTAATCACTACGAATGGTCAAACTTTTGCTGGAGATAAATATTTCAATGGGTCAGTAGGTGTAAGTGGTCTATTACAAATTGGAAATTATTCAACCGCGCCAACTAGTGGAGTGACTGGAACGTTGTATTATGATACGGTAGAATCAATGATTAAGTATTCGAATGGAGTTACTTGGAGTAATGGATTGGGTGTAACTGGATCTACTGGTGCGACTGGTTCTACTGGTGTCACTGGTGCTACTGGTTCTACTGGTGTAACGGGATCTACTGGTGTAACGGGATCTACTGGTGTAACGGGATCTACTGGTGTAACGGGTTCTACTGGTGCTACTGGTTCTACTGGTGTAACGGGTTCTACTGGTGTGACTGGTGCTACTGGTGCTACTGGTTCTACTGGTGCGACTGGTTCTACTGGTGCGACTGGATCAACTGGTGCGACTGGATCAACTGGTGTGACTGGTTCTACTGGTGCGACTGGTTCTACTGGTGCGACTGGATCAACTGGTGCGACTGGATCAACTGGTGTTACTGGTTCTACTGGTGCCACTGGAACTGTTGCGGGTGTTACTTCATTAGGTTATACTGGACTATTAAATGGTGCTACAACTACATCAAATGGTTATTTACAATTTGCGTATGCCATTGGTGGCGGAACAACAAGCACTCCAGGATTGTTACCAGGAACATATTCAGATGTTTTCTCAACACAAACAACCGATTATGGTGTCCCTGGTCCAACGGGTAATTATGGAAGAAACTGGATTCAAAACACTGCGGCTGGGTATGCTGGATGGGCAAGTGTTTCAATGTCAGCATCCGGACAATATCAAATCGCTGTTCGTGGTACTGGATATGCTTATCGTTCTACTGATTATGGTAGTAATTGGAGTCAAGTTACAGTAGGTGCTACATCAGGTGTCGGTTATTCAAAAACCGCTATATCAGCGTCTGGTCAATATCAAACTATCACCGCAGGTAGTAATTATATTTATATTTCAACAGATTTTGGCGCTACTTGGACACAAGATACAAGTATTGGATCAACACTCAGTTTAGCATCACTCGCAATGTCATCATCCGGACAGTATCAAACAGTGGGTGTTAATCCTGGAAGTATTTATACATCATCTAATTATGGTTCTAGTTTTACTATAAATACGAGTGCGCCTTCATCTGGAAATTGGACAGGAATCGCAATATCTTCTTCTGGACAATATCAAGTTGCTACTAGCAGTGGTACTTATATTTATATATCAAGGAATTACGGTGTAACGTGGAAAGCTATAACGACATTCACATTAAGTTGGTATGATATAGCAATTTCTTCGTCTGGACAATATATAACAGCCGCAAGCGGATCGAATAGTAACGCATACGTATCAATGGATTATGGAAATACATTTACAGCAATAAGTACGGGTAGTTCAGCAGTAAAATCTTTTGGTGTATCAATATCAGCATCAGGTCAATATCAGGCACTTATTCCAGAAAATACTTATATTTATATATCAACAAATTATGGATATAGTTGGATTGCCTGCGCATCAATATTATACTGGACTGATATAGCAATATCAGCATCAGGACAATATATAACAGCATGTTATACTAATGGTGGTGGTTATATTTACACATGTTACAATAGTATTAATTCACAAGGTGTAATAAATGTGGGTGGTTATTCAACAACGTCAGGTGTAACTGGTATAGCTGGTTCTTTGTATTATGACACAACAGTTACAGGTGCGACTGGGTTCAAAATATCTGATGGAACAACTTGGCGAAATGTAAAATCATTCGTAATAGACCATCCAAATGATACGGAAAAATATTTAGTTCATGGTTGTTTAGAAGGTCCAGAAGCTGGTGTTTATTACAGAGGTGAAGGAAAAATAACCAATGATGACAATGTGGTGATTGAATTACCTGATTATGTAAATAATTTAACAACATTTTTAACAGTTCAACTAACACCTATTTACGACGGTAATCCAAATAAAAAACCATTACATGTTTCGCGAGTATTAGATAATAAATTCACAGTTTATGGTGAAAATGGCGAATTTTTCTGGACTGTCTTCGGCAAACGTCAAGACATTATAGTTGAACCAAATAAATCAGATGTAAATGTTTCTGGAGATGGTCCTTACAAGTGGATAAACAACTGATTTTACATGTTGAATAAATAAAATAATTCAAAATGGAAAAGGAAAAAAGAAAAAATAAAAATAAATTAATCACAACAATATAAAATATTCACTATAATTAAGATGGCATTTACCAGATTTCATGATGATCCTTGTAGAATTAAAAAACAAATACAACAATCAACCGACCCCGGCAGATGGATATTAAATGTACCTGGTTACGGTGATCGACCACAATATATGGCTGACCCGCATATTAGAATTCAAACATGGGGAGGCAATTTAATGACCAATTCTATTGAGCTCGAAAGTAGTTTAAAAGGAATTAACAAACCACTCAGTAGGGATTGTTTAGGAAAAGATGAATATACCAAATTCAATGTATATTCACAACCTATACAATACCCCACGAACAAATCCATGTATACTGAAGAATCAAGAACCATCGCACCAGCATGGACTGCCCGTGATTTAGAACAAGTCGATTGGTATTATTTACCTTTGAATCCACAAGAAAATACTTGTTATTCATTTGAAAATAATGTAAGCACGCGAATTTTAGAAAAAGATAATTTCGTGGCAAAACTACCGTGCGACACAAATAATCATTTGTTTCCATTACCTATACAAACCAATACCGAATCGTCTGGTAAAAAAGGTCAAAAAAAATAATTTTTTCATTCAATAATAAAAACAAAAAATATAAATAATACAGATAAAAAGGATAAGTATTTTATTGAAAAAATATAATACTTATATATAATAATGGAATTAGCAATACCTATTTTAGCATTAGGCGGATTATATGTTGTATCAAATCAAAAAAATGAAAATAAAACAAATGAAAGAGTATTAAAAAAAGGACAACGGGGTGAAGAAACTGAACAACAAGAAAATTCTGAACAACAAATTAAAGAAAATTTTACCAATATGGGCGCCAGGGCAAATTATTTACCAAATGTGGATGAATTACCTCAAAACTATCCAGTCATAAACACGAATCAACTAGCCAACACTGTACAAAATTATGCGAATCCAAATGTTGCCACCGACAAATATTTCGATCAAAATAATTACCAAACTCAACAAAACCGTGGAGTAAAAGTCGGAAATATGATTCAAGAAGTATATTCTTTAACAGGTAAATATGTGGATGCGAATAATTTTAAACACAACAACATGGTTCCTTTTTACGGAGGCAAAATTAAGGGACAAGTCTATGACGTAAATATTGCCGAAACAATTTTAGATAATATGAATGGTAACGGTTCGCAAATGATTAAGAAGATTGAACAAGCACCGCTTTTTAAACCTCAGGAAAATATGCAGTGGGCATACGGCGCACCCAACATGAGCGATTTTTATCAATCCCGTGTCAATCCTGGTATGAAGAGTAATAATGTCAAACCATTCGACAGCGAATATGTCGGTCCTGGTTTAGGAAAAGGTTTTTCAAGCGACGGCAGTGGTGGTTACAATTCCGGTATGGAAGCCCGAAATGCCTGGTTACCAAAATCAGTGGATGAATTAAGAGTCGCAACGAATCCAAAATTAGAATATTCCCTTGATAATCACGAGGGTCCATCTTATTCCACGATCAAAAATGTAGGTATTGAAGGTAAAGTTGAAAAGTATAGACCCGACACTTTTTATATACAAACTCAAGACAGGTGGCTAACTACGACTGGACAAGAAAAAGGACAAATGCTTCAACCTGTTCAGGAAGTCCATGATACAATGAGAAATGCCACCACCAGGTCATACACCGGTGTAGCAGCACCAGCAGAAAAAAATGGCGGATACATTGCCGGTGAATATGAAGAAGCAAAAAGACCAGAGCTCAGCGCAAAAGATGTCCCTATTTGTGCTGCTGTTGGTCGCGGACCACATGACGACCGCGATAATATTATAAAAAATTACACTACCAATGTAAATAATCGTACCGTACAAAGACAGCCAGATACGATGCGAAGCGGTTTTGGCAGAACTTTAGGCGCCGTCATTGCGCCGTTGATGGATTTCTTGAAACCAACCAGGAAAAATGAAACCCAAGACAATGTAAGAATTTACGGTGACGCAAATGGAAGTGTAAAACAAAATTACGTAATCAATCCAAATGATGTCACACCTACAACTGTAAAAGAAACCACCTTGTATTCACCCAACTTTTATGTGGGTAACCAAGTGGAGGGCGGAGGTTACATGGTGGCTGAGCAACAAGCAATCCAAAATCAGCGCGATTCTACGAATTGTAGTACCGTAGGTAATCCTGGTGGAAATTCATCCAAATGGGGAAGTATGAATTATAATGCGGCGTACATACAAACCAACAATACATTAAAAGAGCCATTAACATATGCTAGGACAAATCACGGAAATGCTCAAATTTATAATCCAACTACAAATATAAATGTGGCAAAGATCGATAGTGATCGTTACAATACTCGTATGTATGTTCCAAATAATATGGGATATCGTCCTGTATTGAAAGAAAACTATGGTGAAATCAGACAACCCCAACAATATGACCAAAGTATCAATTGCGATCGTATTGCCCCGGATTTACTTGATGCGTTCAGGAAAAATCCATTTACACATAGTTTGACATCAGCGGTATAAATAAGTATATTACGTTAAATAACATATAAATATTTTGACTATTATATTAGTAATAATCAAAATAGTAATGAAGTATCATATTCATCAACCAATCATGGAAAAATTAAAATACTTTCATAAAACCCGTAAAATTCCAAATATTATATTTCACGGCGAATCTGGAAATGGAAAACGTACCATTGTAAACAACTTTATTGATATTATATATAATAATGACAAGGAAAAAATAAAAAATTACGTCATATATGTAAATTGCGCACATGGTAAAGGCATTAAATTTATCCGAGAAGAATTGAAATTTTTTGCTAAAACACATATAAATTCAAACGGCGGTGATAATTTCAAAAGTATTATATTATTAAATGCTGATAAATTAACAATTGATGCCCAATCCGCATTACGACGATGTATTGAACTATTTAACCATACAACACGTTTTTTTATTATTGTAGAGGATAAATACAAATTATTAAAACCCATATTATCCCGTTTCTGCGAAATATATGTCCCCGAGCCAGTAATTAGTGATAAAAGTGTTAATTTATACCAACATATACTTAATAAAATATTCAATTCGAGAGAACAAAAACATTCAAGAGATGACTGGTTACATAAATATTTAATCAAAAACAAGGAAAGTATGAATCATGAAAAAATAATGAACCATTCTACGAAATTGTATGAAAAAGGATATAGTGGTTTGGATTTAATTGAATATATTGATAAGCGACAAGAATTACCTTTTGTGAAAAAATATGAATTGCTTTTTACTTTTAATAAAATTCGCAAAGAATTTAGAAATGAAAAATTACTCATCATGTTTATTTTGAATTTTCTTTTTTTGAGTTTAGAATACAATTTAGAAAATATTTCTTTTATGTAATATGGATGATTTTAACGTTTCTAGCTTACATGAATCCAAAAACGAATGGGGATCGCGTTTGCTCACTATTTTAACGCCTCATATTGTAGATGGTTTAAAATCTATTTTTGATGAAGCAATCAAATTGTGTAGAGACAATAATGAAATGGATAAATATTTAATGACATTCCAAAATTTTATTACTCGTATTCCAAAATGGAATTCCGCAATTATTGAAAGCGAGCGTTTACGAATTGTTGAAAAAAGTGGTTGTAATTATTTAGAAGATTTAGTTACTTGTGTTCATATTATTCAATTGAAATTATTAACTGCTATCAGAGCTGGTCAAAAACAACGAAAAATCGATATCAGTATTCCAAAATTGGATGATTTTATACACAAGGTCTACATTAATGTTGCCAGAAAAATATACAAAAATGTTTATTTATTTGAAATCAACATCCCACCTTTACAAGTACAGAAACATTTTCGAGAAATGGAAATTATAGTTCAAGAATGTATTTTAAATACAGTGAGAGAAAGCATACCTGTGGAGAGTATTTTACAGGCTTACATGGGTGAGACGATTGAGGAAGATGTAGTGGAAGAAATTAAGGAACAAGTTGTCGAAAAACCCGCGGAGGCAAAAGGTGAAACCCAGATTATTAAGGAAACTAGCGATGATGCTAAAAAGGTTGAACAAAGCGCTGGATCTGCGTCTTCACTTGAAAGTGAGTTGCCATTACCAAAAACATTAGAAGTTATGACAGAAACTGAAAAATCCTCAAGATTGTCATTTAATGACATTGATTATGCGAGAGATGAACATAACAACGAAATCACTGTAGAAGCACCAAAAGATATCAGTCGTTTAGAAGAAATTAGTGAGATGAGAAACGAACAGCGTAGATTGGAAACCGAAGAGGACGATGATGAAGACAATCCACGATTAAAAATTGCGGATGAAGATGTGAAATTAGACTATTTAGATATTCACAATATTGATACTCCTAATGAAATGAGTTTAATGCCCGATTTGTTGATTGATGATATTGAAGTATTAGCATAATTGCGTAAAATAATAAATAACTTTGTTCTATATTATTTTATATCCATGGCGAGTGTTTTTGTAATTTCTGCCGTAATTTCAATCATATATTTTATTATTCGTTTTGTTGAAATGCGATTTGTTGAAAAAGAAAATAAACCCTTGAAATTTTTAGTGAGAGACTCGCTGTTTGTTTATTTCAGTGTCGTTTGTGGTATGTTTATCATCGACCAATTGAAACCAGTGATACAAGATGGTGGCGATAAAATAGCACCCGCTGTCTTCACTGATAATCCTGGTTTTTAAATATTATTTTATAGACAATTTATATACCAATAAAATAATATGGAAAATATGAATAATACAAATCAAGAATTATATGATCGAATTAATAGATTCATTGGGCGTGATACAATTGAATTACCCGCTCAAGCTATTCCTGCCGATGTGAATAATAAAAGTATATATTTACCATGGCTTCACCAATTATTGGAACCACATGAACTCATAGAAGATAATTCATATTATGCGATAGATATAAAAGATAAAGAAAATGTAAATAAAGGTCAAATAGAAACCCATAATGGAAAATTTTATAGTAGTGGTCCATTTCAAAACTTTGGCAAATTAAAAAAAATAATTTATCTTCCTCAATATGGATATAGGTATAAATTTGATTATGGTAAAACCGATGATGAATATGATCCAAAATCTACATATGGAAGTAAAAATCCTCATTATTATTTATATTTAGACCAAAAGACAATCAATAAACCTGTTGAAATACCAAAAGAAAATGTATTCAAAATAAGTGATGACGCAATAAATATGCCACTTGATGACACTGTTGTTGCTAGTCGGGTCGCTGGTAAAAAGAGAAAAACCCGGAAATCGAAAAAATCCAGGAAAATCAGGAAATCTAAATCCAAGAAATCCAGGAAATCAAAACATTAACGACCACTCCATATTTTTACATAAGGCACCATTATTTTTTTTTCATCATTCAGTTTTTTCTTATAATTATGAAAAGAGTATCCCCAATGATATTCCCCGTTTGTGTATTTTATAATATCTCCAAATAATGAAGGCATATTTTTCAATCTCGAGTTTTCCATGGAAATGATTAATCCCAATATTCGCTCAAGACAACATCGATCTTTCCGGCATCTCACCACTTTTAACATGTTAAATATATTGTACTTTCTTTGTATATAATCCAAAAACTCGTGGTTTATATATGTTTGAACACCAAAACACCCGTTCCATTTATTTGAACTATCTACGATACTCATATTCAAATATTTATTATCCTTTACATTTTTGAATTCTTCATGAAACTTATTACTATGATTTAAATATTTCGTTATCTGAACAATTCTATCATAGTTTTCATCACGAGACTGTTTAAAATGCCACAATGGTAATACTGTAACGCCTTTAAATAAATCAAAATTGATTCTTTTATGTATAAAAACACTATCATGTAAAATAATAGCATTATCAAAAAAATGATGTTTATGGAAATAATAATAAGGCAATAATTCACCTCGTTGTGGAAATTCCGATTGAATATATTCTACATTTTGGTATTCGTAAAAAGCCTTTACAAATTCTTCTTTACTGTTATCATCTATCACTACAATTTTTTTCAAAGGATATAACCGGCGAATACATTGTATAGATTCATTCCAATAATGATTTGTCAATTCGGAATTCACGTGTCTTAATATGATAAAACCAAAAGTCATTCTTATATTTATTATTATATAGTTATAAAAAAATCATATAATAATGTTAAATTAGTTAGTTTTGTTTAATTTAATTATTTTATTTTGTTTTTCATTTTACAATCAAAGAGAGAAAGAGAGAAACCAGTTTATAAAAAAACAGGCATGGCATCAATATCCATAATATTTTCATTGTTTGGTACTGAGGTGACCACATATTTTTTAAATTCTTTTCGCTCCAATTGATAATATGGCACATGATGATGAACATTTCGCGCAATCATTTTGTATAATTTAAAATCTGGATATCTCTCTTGACCATTGTTTTTATACAAAATAT
>Ga0214917_10001547_pt1 | contig 29435 bp, 23 predicted proteins | sample LL_1208_BB_MetaG_FD_177983 | JGI IMG/M metagenome (GOLD analysis project Ga0214917, IMG submission 177983) | Freshwater microbial communities from Lake Lanier, Atlanta, Georgia, United States - LL_1208_BB | ecosystem: Environmental > Aquatic > Freshwater > Lake | place: USA: Georgia | collected... | reverse complement strand
TTCGATGTCGCGGTCCGCGAGGACGGCACGCCGGTCAAGCGTGGGACGGGCCCGGTGTAGCCGCCAGCTCCTCGAGCGCCGCCAGCGGCACCCCGACCCAGTCGGGACGGTTGGTGATCTCGTAGGCCAGCTCGTAGATCGCCTTGTCGAGCCGGTGGATGTCGAGCAGCTCCGCGGCCGCCGCGGAGTCCGCCGGCCACCACGCTCCGCCGGCTGCCGCCGCCCGGTAGGCGTCGAGGAACGCGGCCTCCAGCCGGCGGAGGTCGTCGGCTCGGTGGCGGCCGCCGGTCGTGGCGGCCACGTGCCGTAGCAGATAGTCGAACGACCGGCACATCCCCGCCACGTCCTTGGCGGCCGACGCCTTCATCCGCCGCTCCTCCACCGGCCGGCCCGGCTCCCCCTCGAAATCCACCACGAGCACGCGGTCGTCGTCCTCGCCGACGAGCACCTGGCCCAGGTGGTAGTCGCCGTGCAAGCGGATGTTCGGCGTGGTCATGGCGAGAGAGCCGAGCGGCGCGAACCGGCCGAGCAGTTCCGTCCGCGACCCCAGTAGCCGGCGCAGGCGGAGGGCGACCGGCGGGGCGACGTCGGGCAGCCGCGATTCGATCAGCGTGAAGACCTCGTCGGCATGCGCGGCCATCCGTGCGGCCATCGCGCGGCGGCCCGCCGCCGTCGGTGTCTCGGGGGCGAAGGCCGGCACGTCGGGCCGCGCCGCGAGCGCGGCGTGCATCCGGCCCGTCGCCGTGCCGAGCCGGGCGGCGAGCGCGACCGCGTCGGCCGGCAGTGCCGCTTGCGGGCCCGCGGCGACGAGCAGGCCCACGAGCCGGTCCCAGGCGGTCGTGCAGCCGGGCACGAATTCGTGGACGGTGGCCAGCGCGGCCGACCCGGCGCCATCCGCCGCGACGTGCTCGAGCCAGCCGAGCAGCCGGGGCGATCCCTTCCAGCCGGTCGCGGCCGCCAGGAACTCGCCGATCTCGACTTCGGGCTGGATGCCGGTCCGGCAGCGGCGGAAGAGCTTGACGACGAAGCCGCCGCCCACGGCCCGCACGACGAACGAGGAATTGGAGGCGTCGAGCCCGGCAGGCGTCACAGTGGCGTCCGGGGGCCAGACGGCCGGCGGGCCGGCGAGGCGATGGCCCGCGAGTGCGCCTGTCGTGCCCGGCAGCCGGGCCGCGGCGAGGATCGTCTCGACCAGCCAGCGGACGGCGGCGGGATCGCCGGCGACGTCGTCGCCGCGTGGATCGACCACGAGGCAGTAGCGGTGCTCTTCGTCACGGCCCGCGATGCGCACGGCGGCGAGCACGATCGAGGCCCCCGCGCCCGCCTGGCCCACGGGCCCTGGCCCGATGCGGTCTGCGAGCGAAACGCCCGCGATCGCGGCCCCCTTCTCCGCGAACCAACGGGCCGCCGGCAGCGTCGTGGCGATGCGGGCGGCGATCGCGGCGTCGTCGGGGCTCATGGGGCGGCGTGCTCCGCAGGCCGCCGGCGCGGCGGGGACGGGACGTCAGGATAGGCGGAACACCCGCACCGGGGCGTCGGGCGTGCACTCGATCGTGATCGCGTCGGTCGGCCAGACGTGCTCGGCCCCGGTGAGCAGATCGCGGGCCGCGAGCGTCGCGCCCTCGCCGAGCCGCAGCGGGTCGCGGTCGAGTTCGAGCCGGCCGGCCCGCGGCTCCTGCGGCCGCAGATTCACGACCACGAGCACGCGGCTGCCGCTCGCCTCGTCGAAGCGGCACCAGGCCAGCAGGTGCGGGTCGTCGATGCGCTGCACGAGCGGCGGGCGGACGCGGGCCAGCGCCGGCTCTTCGCGGCGGATCTCGTTGAGCCGGCGGATGAAGGGGGCGAGGCTGTCAGGATGCCCGATGTTCCAGGCCTTGATCTGGTACTTCTCGGAATCGAGGTATTCCTCGCCGCCGGGGTCGCGCGGTGCCGACTCCATCAGCTCCATCGCCGGCCCGTAGATGCCCCAGTTGCCGACCGACAGGGCGGCCAGCGTTAGCCGCACGAGAAACATCGGCCGGCCACCGTGCTGGAGCGTCTCGTGGAGGATGTCGGGCGTGTTGGGCCAGAAGTTGGGCCGGAAGAACTCGGCCACCGGCGGCGTCGTCACCTCGACGAGGTAGTCGGCCATTTCCTGCTTCTCAGTCCGCCAGGTGAAGTAGGTGTAGGACTGCGTGAAGCCCAGCTTGGCGAGCCGGTACATCGTCTTCGGCCGCGTGAAGGCCTCCGACAGGAAGAGCACGTCGGGGTCGGTGCGGTGGATCTCGGAGATCATCCACTCCCAGAACGCGAACGGCTTGGTGTGCGGGTTGTCGACGCGGAAGATCCGCACGCCCTGCCCCACCCAGAACCGCACCACCCCCAGGATCTCCCCCCAGAGCTGCCGCCACTGCTCGCACTGGAAATCCAGCGGCACGATGTCCTGATACTTCTTGGGCGGGTTCTCGGCGTACTGGATCGAGCCGTCGGCGCGGTGGCGAAACCACTCGGGATGCTCACGCACCCAGGGGTGGTCGGGGGAGCACTGCAGCGCGAGGTCGAGCGCCAGCTCCATGCCGAGCGACTCCGCCCGGTCGCGCAGCCGCGCGAAGTCGTCGAAGGTGCCCAGCTGTGGATGGATCGCCGTGTGGCCCCCCTCGGCGCCGCCGATGCCCCACGGGCTGCCGACGTCGTCAGGCCCCGCGTCGAGCGTGTTGTTGCGACCCTTGCGGAACGACCGGCCGATCGGATGGATCGGCGGGAGGTAGAGCACGTCGAAGCCCATGCCGCGGACGTAGTCGAGCCGCGCGGCGAGGTCGGAGAGCGTGCCGTGCCCGCCGGTCGTCGACCACGACCGCGGGAACAGCTCGTACCAGCTGCCGAAGCGGCCGCGGGCGCGATCCACCCACACGCCGCGTGGCGGGTCGAGCCGTGTCTCGTCGCGGCGGTCGGTGTAGAGCGTCACCAGCTCGCGAACCCGGTCCGACCGCAGCACGTCGCGCCACGCGGGCGACCTGCACTGGGCGGCGAGCTGCTCGATCTCGATCGCCACGGCCGGCGGGGCGGCGTGGGCGGCCGCGGCCACGATCTGGCTGCCGGCCACGAGCTCGACCTCGAGGTTCTCGCCCGCCTGCTCACGGCGGCCCAGATCGCGCAGCCACGTCGCGAACGTGTCGACGCGGGCCGACACCGCGTAGTGCCAAAGGCCGATCCGGTCGGCGATGAACGAGGCCCGCCAGCGGTCGTTGCCGTCGCACGTCATCGGCAGCACCGACCACTGGCCGGTGTCGCCGTGCCGCACGTGCAGCCGGCACTCGAGCTCGTCGTGGCCGTCGCAGACGATGTCGGCCTCGACCACGACCTCGTCGCCGCGAACCCGCTTCACGGCGAAGCGGCCCCCGTCGACCTCCGGCGCGACGCGGTCGATCGCCACCCGGCGTCGCAGGTGTCCCGGCAGATCGCTGCTTCCTTCCGGCACGGATCGTCTCCTGGGACGTGCTCGCCAGACCGGGCCGCGGCCTTGCGGTGGACGGCAGGAAGTGTAGGAATGACCGTGGAAAAACGCGACACCAGCGGCCGCGACGCGGCGGCTCGGACCAGTTTTCGCCCATGTTCAGCACGCTCGCCATCGACGTCCCCGTGGGTCCGCGACGCCGCACGGCCGTCGTCTGCGTGCCCGCCGGCGACGCTCCTCCGACCGGCTGGCCGCTCGTGCTCGCCTTCCACGGGGGCCAGAGCCATCCGGAGATGATGCGGCGGTTCTCCGGGCTCGACGACCTCGCGGCGGGGGGGCGGGCCGTCGTCGTCTTCCCCGCCGGCACCGGCTCGCGCGAGGGACTGCTCACGTGGAACGGCGGCAACTGCTGCGGCGAGGCGCGGGCCGACGACTCCGACGACGTGGGATTCGTCGCGGCGCTGCTCGGCGCGGTGGCTGCCCGCCTGCCGATCGATCCGCGGCGGGCGCACGCGACCGGGATGTCGAACGGCGCCATGATGGCCTATCGGGCCGCGGCCGAACTCTCCACGCGGATCGCATCGATCGCGCCGGTGGCCGGGCCGTTGGCGCTCGAGTCGATCTCGCCCGTGCGGCCCGTGCCGGTGCTGCACTTTCACGGCACGCTCGACCAGTTCACGCCGCTCGAGGGAGGCATCGGCCGGCGGAGCGTGACCCGCGTGTCGCATCGTCCCGTGCTCGCGGGGCTGCTCGACTGGGTGGCGGCCAACCGCTGCTCGGCGGCCTTCGTGTGCGAGCCGGTGTCCTGCTCCGACGAGGCGATCACGGTCGAGCGGTTCACCTGGCGGCCGGCGGACGGCACGCCGAACGGAGAGGTCGTCTTCTACAGGCTCGAGGGGGGCGGACACACCTGGCCCGGCCGACGGCCCGACTCCTTCTTCCTCGGCCCCTCCGCCCTGTCGCTCGACGCCAACGCGCTCATCTGGGAGTTCTTCGAGCGGCATCCGCTCTGACGACGGATGCTCCGCACGATGACGTCACGCCGCCCGGAGCCCGCGTCCGGCGTCGCCGCCGTCGGCCTGGCCAGTCGCGTCCTGCACGAGCTCCATCACCGCGAGCAGCACGTCCTCGCGGATGACCGCGAAGTCCTGCTCGTCCTCGGTGAGCGCCATCGCCGTCAGCTCGACGGTCAGCGCGTCGCCCGACTGGCCCGTGAGCCGGGCGTCGACCGGCTTGTCGGCCAGCCGCGGATGGTCGACGAGCACCTGCCGCAGTCGGGCCAGGAGCGATCGCAGCCGCCGCGGCGGCGTGCCGCCCGGAAGCGACAGCGGGATCTTCAGCGGGATGTGGTCGCGTTGCGAGAAGTTGACCAGCTGCTGCTTGGCGAACTCCGCGTTGGGGACGGAGATCAGCGAGCGGTCTTCGCCGCGAATCCGCGTCGACCGCAGCCCGATCTGCTCGACGCGGCCCCGGATCGAGCCGTAGAGGCATTCGTCGCCGATCCGCACCGGCTTGTCGGCGAAGATCACGAGGCCCGCGATCAGGTTTTCGACCGTGTATTGCGACGCCAGCGCCACGGCGAGGCCTCCGGCGCCGAGGCCGGCCACCAGCGGCGTGACCGGCAAGCCGAGCGAGTCGGCCGCCTGGATCACGATCCAGGCCACCGTGACGAACGTGAGCACCTTGCCGCCCAGCCGGATGAGCTGGGTTTCGATCCCCTCGTGTGCCGCGCCGCGGGTCTGGATGAGCAGGTCGGACAGCCACGACATGAGCACCATCACGCCCGCCACCACGCCGGCCAGGTTCGTGACCCGCAGCACCACCTTCGCCGCCAGCAGGGTGTCGCCCGTGAGGCGGATCTGGAACGTGAGCAGGTAGTCGGCGGCGAGGCTCATGGCGACGAGCGTGGCCGGAAACACGAGGCTCGCGATCGTGGCGTGCCGGTGGCTCTCCGACAGCGACCGCATCAGCCGCCACGCCTTCGCGACGGCCGCGATCGCCGCGAGCGCCAGCAGGGCGGTGGCGGCCCACTGCCACGGCGTCTCGCCGCCGACGGGCATGTGCGCCCAGGCGGGCAGCGACCGGATGAACGCCTCCGGGATCATCCAGCCACCCGCCTCGACGTACATTTCGAGCAGGCCGGGGCTGCCGGCATCGGGGCGGTACGGCAGTTGGCGGGCGCGGCCGTAGAACCTCTTCGCCTGGGAGACGGTGTCGGTGCTGAAGACGAAGTCTCCCTCACGATTGCCGTCGGCGATCCGCACGAGCCAGATTTCGGTGCCGGGGAGACGCCACCGCTTGAGGCCGGCCGCCTGCACGGCGGCGGCATCGGGGATGTCGGCCGGGGCGGGCAGCGGAATGCGGTCGAGCACTTCCTTGAGGCAGACCGCGGCCTCGCCCCCCTCCGAGTTGACCAACGACGACGGCACGGTCGTGAGGTCGAGGCAGCTGAGCGCCTGCCGCATGAGGTGGCCGCTCTCGGGGCGGCGCTGGGCCGCGGCGCCTTCGGCGCGGACGATGGCGAAGATGCGGTCGACGGTCTCCCGGAAGCTCTGCAGCGTGGCCCGCGGGCTGGAGGTGTCGAGCGGGGCGAGCGGGTTCATCCGCGTGGCGTTGACGGCCAAGACCGCTCCGGGCGCGGTGCTGGAAACCGCGTTCGACTGGGCGTCGGCCGGAAGAGCCAGCCCGGCGATCGCCGGAGCCAGAAGCCACGCGACGGCCTGCGCCATGCCCGATGCCAGTGCCGGGGAGTGCCTGTGTGCTGCCATCGCCGCCCTGTCCTCGATGAAAGTCGCGGGTGATCGTGTGCCGTGTGCCTAGTACGCGGGCGGGCACGGCGGCGTCTGGCCGCCCCCTTCGACGAGCGTCGTCCCGCCGACCACCATGCCCTCGGCGGTGCAGGGCGGACACGGCGAGCCTGACGCCACGACGACCTCGCCCGGTTGTCCTGCTGCCATCGCCATCGTCGGTGCCGCGGGCACGACACCGGCAGGCAACGCCGCCGCCGGAACCACGCCGGGGGCCGCAGCCGCATAGGCCGCGGGCGCGGCCGTCTGGGGCTGGGGATAGACCGGCGGCGCGTAGGGCGGGGCGTAGCTGTATTGGTCGGCGCGGTGGTGGTGGCAGCCAGCCGCGGCCAGGGCGGCCGCCGAGACGAAGGCTCCGAGGAGCGTGGTCGCGGCCCTGCCGCGCGGAGGGATCTGCATGCGGATGGTCTCCGGAGTGCGGGGACGGTAGGCAGGCCCGGCGCCGCAGGCAAGGGCAAAACCCCGCCCGGAAAGGCGGGGCGGGGGCGGCGGCGGGTCCCGCCGCGACCTGCTTCCGACGGTGTTCTCGGCGGATGCCCGAACGGGGACCGGGGGCTCAGCCGCGGGATTCGAAGAGCGCGATGCTCGCCGTGAAGCCGTGCAGGCAGTTGCGGCGGCCGATCGGGCCGATCTCACCCTGCGCGAAGAAGCCGGCAGCCGGCACCGGGCCGATGATCTCGCGCAGGCAGCGGGCATCGTGGCTGGCTTCGTCGAAGAGCCGCGTGCCGCGGCCGTTGCAGGTGAACACGAGCGCTCCGGCCGCGGTCGTGCCCCGGTCTTTCTCGTGCTCCAGCAGCGCCCGCAAATCCTCGTCGGCGGTCCTGGCGTCACGGACGTGGAACTGCACGGTCTGCCCCGTGCGGACCAGGTCGCCCACGGCGATCACGCCCGACTCGGGATCGGCGCCCACGACGTTTCTCACCAGGAAGTCACCGCGACGGAAGCTGTCCTGGTACTCGCTGGCCACGCGGCCCACGTGCAGCGAGCTGCGGACGAGTTCGCGGTCGGAGGCGTCGAGGTCGACGTAGATCTCCCGGAGCCGCTCGAGCGCCGGCCGCCCGCCGAGCTCGATGATGACGTTCTCCTCCGACTTGGTGACCACGAGCGGCCGGCCGATCGGGCGGCAGCCCTGCGAGACCACGGGCCTGACGCGGGCCGAGCCCCCCACCACGAAGCCGACAGCCCCGGAGTCGTAGGTCCGCTGGCCGACCACGAGCGTGTTGGCGGCCGGCTGGTAGCCACCGCTGGCCATGCCTCCGACGATCGGCACGCCCGGGTGATCGTCCTCCATGCGTCGGATGAACGCGTCGACGGGGAATGAGAACGGGTCGGCCAGCAGCACGACGGCGGCGCCCTCGGGCCAGGAGCCTTCCAGTTCGGGAGGCCAGCCGGCGAAGGTGCCGCCGTCCGGAGTCTGGGAGTATTCGAGCGCGAACGGCACGATCACCGCCCCGGGCATGCGGGCCATCCACACGGTCACTGCCGGCGCCGATTCGTATTCCACGTCCTCGGCGAGCACCGCCTCCGCGGTGGTCGCGATCACGGTGGGCACGCCGATCGCGTCGCCGAGCCCCTCCATTGCCGGCCTGATCGCGTCGCCGTAGGCCGCCGACACGAACACGACGGCGAGGTCGGCCCCACCCTCGACCTGGGCCGCCGCCGCGTCGGCCGCGGCGCGGATGGCCTCGTCGAGTTCGGCGACCGTGGACGCCGCCGCGCCGCAGCGGATCGCCGCCGCATGGGGTGGGTTGTGCTGGCCGGCGTGCATCGGTGTCTCCGCAGGGCGTGTTCCGGGTCCGACCGGCGATCGCGGCCGGCGCTAGGTGACGATGTCGGCGAACGTCGCGAGCGACTCGTGCTCGAGCAGGCCGCCGGGATCGCGATTGCCGGGGCGGATCGCCAGGGCCGTGGCCATGCCCGCCTCCCGCGCCGCGTCGAGTTCCGCCCCCACGTCGCTGACGAAGAGGATCTCCCGCGGCGCGAGGCCCATGTCGGCGGCGATCGCGCGGTAGCTGGCCGCCTCCCGCTTCGGTCCGGTCGTCGTGTCGTAGTGGCCGCGGAGGTGGGGCGTGAGGTCGCCGCTCGACGTGTGCGCGAAGAAGAGCTTCTGGGCGTCGATCGAGCCCGAGGAGTAGATGCGGACGTCGAGGCCCGCATCGGTCCAGTCGGCGAGTGCCGCCGGCACGTCGTCGAACACGTGCGCGACGAGCTCGCCCGAGTCGAAGCCCCCCTGCCAGATCATGCCCTGCAGTTCCTTGAGCGGCGTGACCTTGGCGTCGCGGTCCATGAGGGCCAGCGCCGCCAACGCCACCCGCGTGGCGACGGCAGGATCGGCGAGGTCGGCCGCGGCCGACGGCTGCCCCCCCGTCGCCTCGGCCTCGAGACGCGCCGCGACGGCCCGCACCGCCGGGTCGCCGGCCCGCCGCGTCAGGAAGTCCCCCACGTGCCGGCGCGCGAACGGAAAGAGGACGTCGTAGACGAACGAGATCGACGACGTCGTCCCCTCGACATCGAGCAGGATGCCGCGGCCCCCGAAAACGATCACGGAGCGGCCTTTCCCTGCCCGGGAAGCCCCTGCCCGGAAAGCCCCTGCCCGGGAAGCCCCTGCCCGGAAAGCCAGGCCGGACCCATGCACAACGGCTCGTAGCCGGCGTGCACGCCGTCCTCGAGGTAGTGCGGCGTCCAGCCGCTCATATCCTGGAAGAGCCGGATGGCGCGGATGCGACGGTCTGTGCAGAGGTCGAACCAGTGCCGCGTGCCCAGCGGCACGCTGATCATGTCGCCGGCCCAGACCTCGATGGCGAACACGGGCCGATCGCCGGGGTTGATGTGGAACACCCCCCTGCCCTGCAGGATGAACCGCACCTCGTCCTCGGTGTGGGTGTGCTCCTTGCTGAACTTCGCCAGCATGGCGTCGAGGTTGGGCGTGTCGGGGTAGACGTCGATGACGTCGGCGGTGACGAAGCCGCCGCGCCGCTTGAGTTCCGCGATCTCCGGATCGTAGGCGGCCAGGATCGCCTCGGCGGGCGCCGCCGGATTCACCCGGTCCTCGAGCGGCCACACGGCGTAGTCGATGCCGTGCGTCTCGAGAAAGCTCGTGATCTCGGCCGGGTCGGTGATCCGCCGCGACTCGGCGGGAACGGTGATGATCGCCATGGTGGGCCTCGCTCTCTGGCTCTGTGGTTTCGGGCGGGGGGAGGGGGAGTTGTCTGGTGGTGTGTCTACGGATGCCGTCGGGGCTCTTCGTGGACGGGGGCCGTCGCGAGCGTGCGGCCCCGCGCCACCACCTCGAAGAGGAACTCGAAGATCTCGACGTGCCGGCGGGCCTCCGCCAGCGTCTGTCCCCACGTGTAGAGGCCGTGCCGCGAGAGCAGGAACCCGTGGCAGGGATGCCGCGTGCGGTCGCTCCAGTCGAGCCCCGTGAGCCGGTCGCGGATCCGCGCCGCCAGTTCGGTCATGTCCTGGCTGTTGGCGAAGATCGGCACCTCCTCGGACGTTTCGTGGGTGCCGATTCCTTCCAGCCCCTTGAGCATCTCGTATCCCTCGATGCGGAGGCTGCCGCGGCCGAGGTCGGCGGCCGACAGGATGGTGCTCCAGACCGAGTGGGTGTGGAGCACGGCCCCCACCGGGCCGCCGCCGAGCGCGGGGACCAGTTCGGCGATCAGGCAGTGGAGCAGCGTCTCGGCAGAAGACCTTCGCGACGAGCCGTCGATCACGCGGCCCGCGGCGTCGACGCGGACGAAGTCATCGGGGCCGAGGGCCGACTTGTCCTTGCCGCTCGCGGTGATGACCAGTTCCAGCGGGTCGCGCGAGGCGACCACGCTGTAGTTGCTGCTGGTGCCGAGCGACCAGGACCTGGCGTGAAACTCGCGGCCGATCCCGCGGAGCCCGTCGATCATGGAGGCCGGCGCGACGGCGGGGCTGGTGGTGGCTGCCATGGTCGCTGACTGTAGGCCGCGGGCCGCGGGCTGGCAACCGCCGCACGCCTTCTCGCGGCGGGGCCGGACTGTCGCGGCCGATTCGGATCAGAGGTAGGGGGAGAAGAGCCGGGCGATGCCGTCGCGGAGCCGGACCGGCAGGCTGCGGGAGTCGACCTCCTCCAGCGTCCGCCGGCGGGATCTCGCGATCACGCCGGCGATGTGGCGGTCGAGCCCCCCGGCCAGGTCGCGGTCGTAGGTCTCGACGTTGAACTCGAAATTGAGCCGCATGCTCCGGTCGTCCCAGTTGCCGCTGCCGAACATCGCCCAGCTGCCGTCGACGACCATCAGCTTCGTGTGGTCGAAGGGCGGCGGCGACATCCAGACGTTGCATCCCCTGCCGAGCACCTGCCAGAGGAGCGCGGTCGAAGCCCAGCTGACGAGCGCGAGGTTGTTCTGGTCGGGCAGCACGATGTCGACCGTGACGCCGCGCATGGCCGCCACGTCGAGCGCCTGGCAGACGGCGTCGTCCGGGAGGAAGTAGGGCGTCATGATCCGCACCGATTTCTGCGCGGCGGCCAGCGCGCCCACGATCACCAGCTTGATGCGGCCGATGTCGGGGTCGTCGGGGCCGTAGCGGACGCCCCGCGCCAGCACGTCGCCGGCGGGGGAGAGGCTCGGCGCCCAGGCGGCGTTCGCGGCCGCGTCGGCGGCGTCGCCCACGAGCATCTCGTCGGCGGCGAAGGCCCAGTCTTCGGCGAACACCTCGAGCAGCTGCGTGACGACCGGTCCCCGCAGCTCGAAGTGCATGTCGCGGACGGGGTGCCTCGGCTGATGCGCGAGCCAGCAGCCGTCGCGCACGTTGAGTCCCCCCGTGAAACCGACCGTACCGTCGACGACGAGGATCTTGCGGTGGTTCCGCAGGTTGGCGTAGGGGAAGTAGAGCGGCACGGTGGTGGGGAGGAACCGCTCCACGCGGACGCCCTTGGCGGAAAGGACACCGATGATCGAGGGCCAGGTGTAGCGGGAGCCGATGCCGTCGACGAGCACGCGGACCGCGATGCCGCGGGCGGCCGCCCGGGCCAGCGCGTCGGCGAACAGCCTCCCGGTCGGATCGTTGTCGAAGATGTAGGAGGCCATGCCGACGCTGCGCGAGGCGGCATCGATGGCGGCGAGCATCCGCGGGTAGGCCTCGTCGCCGCCGACGAGCGGCTCGATGCGGTTGCCCGCGACGAGCGGCCGGCCCGTCACGCTCTCCACGAGCGTCGCGAGCGATCGCAGCGGCGACTCGGCGGGGCCGATCGCGGACTCGAGCTGGGCGGTCGTGGGTACGTCGGCCCGCAGCTCGTGAACGACCGCCAGTTGACCGGCCCGCAGCTGGCCCGCCCGGGAACGGATCCGGTTGACGCCGAGCACCGCGTAGGCGATCGCGCCGAAGACGGGCGAAAACCAGATGAGGCCGACCCAGCCGATCGTCGAGCGGGTGTCGCGCTTGACGAGAATCGCGTGGGCGCTGGCCACGACGTTGATCGCGAGGATCGACGTGGCCAGCACGTGCGGCCAGAGCGAGAGCCACCACGTCCACGCCGCTGCGACGAAATCGTCCATGGCCGCAGAGCGTAGCCGCAGGGGGTCGTGGCGTCGAATGCGGCCGCGCGCGGCCCGCTCCCGCCGCGGGCGTGGTGTGACACGCTGCCGCCGCAGGCGTGGGCTGCCCCGGCGGCAGGCGTGCCGGGGCTGCCCGTGCCCCGTCGCCGGACGTTCGCTGCGCCCATCCCTGGGCACCGCTCACTCGAAGCTGACTGCGCTTCGCCATCCATGGCTGCGCTTGTCAGCTACGCCGGCTCCCGGGGCACGGGCAGCCCCTCGTCTGCACCGCTGCACCAGCGGGCGGAGCCCGCCAAGACAAAATGGCCAGGAGGGCCATGTTTGTCGTGAAGCCAGCCGCCGACTGCAGGCTCTAAAGCCGCAGCCCCCAGATCGGGCCGCGGAGGCGGTTTCTGGCGATCGGCCGCAGGCGTTCCAACGCGGCCGCCGCCGGCGGCACGATCACCGGAGTGAATCCGCCGCCGTGGGCCGCGGCGATCGTGACGAGGTTGCGGTTGCAGCTCTCCTGCTCGCGGGCCCGGTCGGGGTCGATCTGGCCGGTGCGTCTGTCGACGACCGACTGCTGGATGCCGAACGTGTGCACGGTCGCCGCGCCGAAATCCGCATCGCGCACCCGGTCGACGACGCTCCCGGCCATCTCGCCGTCGGAGAGCAGGTAGACGACGTCGGGCTCGAGCGCGGCTGCGAGCGTCACGGCCTGTTGGAGTCCCTGGCCGCCGCGGCACATCTCCACCGTCTGGAGCCACGTCCGCAGTTTCCGCTTGTTGTCAGGCGTGGCCGGGACGAGCGTGTTGGCGGGGGCCGGATGGAGGAGCGGGTAGGCCGCGTCGCTGAAAAAGACGACGAAGAACGACTGGTCCGCCCGGAGGCCATCCACTGCCCGGGCGAGCTCGTCGAGCACCATGTGGAATCCGCCGTCGCGGTAGCTGTTGGAGTTGTCGCAGAGAAAGCAGACGCTCTTGCCGTCGCCGCTCCGGCCGAAAAAGGTCGCCGCCGGGGCCCCTTTGGCCGCCGCCTTCGCGCGGCCCGGAGCCGACCCGCCACCGCCGCCGGTGACCTCGCCCGGGAGACCGCCGCCGATCGCCGCGTCAGCGAGCGGAGCGGGACCGGCCGCCGTCGCGAGGGAGGCGGCGTTGTCAGCGGCTACCGCGTCCAGTGCCGCCGTCGACGGCTCGGGCGCCGTCACATCGGGTGTCTCCGGCTCTGGCGGTTCCACGACGAGGCCGGCCTCGATCGCCGGCAGCGGTTCGGCGAGGAGCGCGGCCGCCGCCGCGTCCTCCGCCAAGGCCGCCTCGTCGGCCCCGGTCTCGGCCGGGGCGATCTCGACCGTGTCGAACTCGTCGCCCCCGGCCGCATCGGTGGTGCCACACTCGAGCACGAGCGGCGCGGGGAGTTTCCGGCCGGGTAGGAACAGGAGCGAGAGCGCGAGGATCGCCAGGGCGTGGACGAGGCCGCTCATCAGGATCGGCCCTCGGAACGCCGCCGACCAGCGTCCGCGAGACGCCGCTCCGGACCGGGGCACGGCTCCTCGGGACCGCAGGCGTTTCGTCGCGGCAGGCCGTTGCAAGCCGCCTGATGACCGTGGCCTGTGTCGATCGAGATGGGAAGTGACCGGCGTCGTCCCGCGGTCCGACGATGGATCGCGTCCTGCATGCCGGCTCTCCGTCGTCACGGCGGTGGCCCCGGCTGCCAGATCGGCTGCGGCCGCCGCGAGATCGGCGGCGGCGGAGCTGTCGCCGTCGGTGTGGTCCCGACCCGTCGCCTCGGCCAGACGCGCGAGGTCGGCGGCCCGCCGGCCGATCCGACGGCCGAGCTCGGCGAGTTCGAGGATGACTGCGGCGATCCGTTCATCGCGGGCCGTGGCCCGGGGGCCCGACGGCCCCTGACCCGAGGCGGCGTGCCGCGGATCGCCGTCCGCTCGAACGCCGTGACGCCCGGAGTCGTGTCCTGAGATTCGCTCGCGTGACCGTCCTCGTCGTGGCATCGCAGCACCCCTGCTTCAATCGGGCCACCCTCCATGAGGGGTTAAAAACCCCCTTGAAGGTAGGGTGGCTGCCGCGGCTGTCAAGGGGGTACGCGAACCGGCCCGTGCGGGCTAGCAGCCCGTGGATAAAGTCGACCGCCGCTGGAGGCGGCGGCAGTCGACCCAGGAAACCCTCGGCGTTTCCTGCGGTCGACTTCGTGGAAAAGGGCACGGATGACTTTTTCCACAGCCAGCTAGCTGTGCTGCTTGATCGCCTTCATCTGGGCGGCCTCGGGCTCGAGCGCCTTGTAGAAGGCGTCGAGCGGATAACAGCCGCTGCGCAGGCCGTTCCGCGGCGCGGTCGTGCAGTCGCTGAACGTGCGGCAGACGAGCGTGCGGGCCAGCGGCCGGCCGGCGAGCACATCGGCGGGCAGTTCGGGGTAGGACAGCACCATCCGACCCAGGCCCACGAGATCCACCCATCCCCGCCGCAGGACCGCCTGCGCGGCGTGGGCGACGTAGTCCTGCAGGTAGCTGTAGCCCGAGCCCACGAGCACCAGCTCCGGGACCCCTTCCTTCGCCCGCCGCACCGCGTCGATCTGCCGCCAGACGCCGACGAGCGGATCCTCCGGCGGCGGATAGCCGTCGGAGGGTGGAAACGTCGCCGGACGCAGGATGTGGGGCACGGTGTAGGGACAGCCGGCGGAGAGATTCACGGCCGCGACGCCGCGATCGCGCAGGGCGGTGAGCAGCCGGATCGGTTCGTCGAGGTCGATCGCCGAGGGATCGTCGGCGTCGACGCCGAAGCCACCGTCGTAGGGGAGCGCGTCGGCGACCGGCCACGGCTCGCCATGGTCGTCCACCTTCCGCCACGGCACGGTGTCGAAGAGCGAGAGCCGCACGCCGACGAGGAGGCCCGGGCAGGCGTCACGGATGCGGTCGATGATCGTGAGGAGCAGCCGCGTGCGGCCGGCGAAGTCGCCGCCAAAGCGGCCCGGCCGGCGGCGGGCCGAGAGAAACTCGTGGAGGAGGTAGCCGTGGCAGGCCTTCACGTCGACCATGTCGAAGCCCGCCGCCTGTGCATCGCGGGCCGCGGCGACGTAGCGGTCGACGAGCCGCTCCACCTCGTCGTCGGAGAGCATGAGCGTCGTGTCGGCGGCGTCGATGCGGTGCCAGGCGTCGAGGATCGGGTGGTGGTGCGCGACCCGCGGCCTGCGGCCCGCCGCGGTCGGCCGCGAAAACCTGCCCGAGTGGGTCAGCTGGAGGGCCACGACGAGGTCGTCGGTGCCGCCGTGCCGCTCGCGGTGCGACTCCCGCAGCGTCGACACGAGTGCCGCGAACCCATCCCTGCCGCAGGCCGGTGCAGAGAGCTGGTGGGGATTGGCCCGGCCCTCCGGCACCACGGCCACCGCCTCGCCGCCCCAGATGAGCTTCGCGCCGCTCGCGCCGAAGTGCCGCCAGCGACGCAACAGCGTGGCGGTCGGCAGGCCGTCCGCGGTGGCGTCCCAGCCCTCCATCGGATGGATGCACCAGCGGTTGCCGACCAGGCGGCCGCCGACGTCGATCGGCTCGGCCAACGGCGAGCCGGCCGCAGCGGAGAGCATCGCGTCGTCGAGCGGAATCGGTGCGGCCAGTGTGGCCAGGTGCTCCCGCAGATCGGCGGGCGTGCGAAACCGGGCGATGCGGGGGAAGCTGGTGGGCATGTGGCGACATCCTCCGGAACGGGGAAGTGTACGACAGGGCGGCTCACGGTCGAGGGCGTTGACCCCCGACGCGAATGCGTCGGCCCGCGCTGGCGGAATGGCGCGTGCTGGCGAAACGGGGAGCTTTTCCGGATACTTTGCTGATGCCAGCTCCGCAGCATCCACGTGCGTCTGTCGATCCCGCGACGCTCGTCCGCCCGCGGCGAAGGATCCGCGGCATGTCGGCGATCCTGCTGCCCTGCACCGCCGACCGGCGGATCGACTGGGACGGTTTCGCCGCCCATGTCGCCCGGACCGCCGCCGCGGGCATCACGCCCGCGGTCAACATGGATACGGGCTACGTGCACCTGCTCGACGAGGCCGCGCGGCGCGAGACGCTGCGGGTCGCCCGCGAGGCGGTCGGAGGCGGCGATCTCGTGGCCGGGGCATGCGTCGTGGATGCTCCCGGCGCCGCCTTCGATGAGCCGGGCTACGGCCGGCAGCTCGACATGATCGCGGCCGTCGACGGCCTGCCGGTGATCTTTCCGTCGTACGGCCTCACGGCCGGGGGCGACGCCGAGATGCTCGCCTGCTATCGCCGGCTCGCCCGCCGCGTGCCGCGGTTCATCGGCTTCGAGCTGTCGCCCGTGTTCGTGCCGAGTGGCCGCGTGCTCTCCCTCGACGCCTACGCCGAGATGCTGCAGATCCCCGAGTGCATCGCCGCCAAGCATTCGTCGCTCTCGCGGCGGTTGGAATGGGAGCGGCTGGCCCTTCGTGACCGGGTGCGGCCCGACTTTCGCGTGCTCACCGGCAACGACCTGGCGATCGACATGGTGCGATATGGCAGCGACTGGCTGCTGGGCCTCTCCACGGCCGCACCCGACGCCTTCGCCCAGCGGGACCGCTGGTGGGCGGCGGGCGACAGCCGGTTCGACGAGCTCGACGACGCGCTGCAGGCGCTCGGCGATTTCGCCTTTCGCAGCCCGGTGCCGGCCTACAAGCATTCGATGGCCCAGGCGCTGCACCTCCGCGGGCTCATCGCGGCCGACGAGCCGCATCCGCAGAGCCAGCGGCGGCCCGAGTCCGACCGCGAGATCATCCGCACGATCCTGGAGCGAATCGACGTCGCCATGCGGGCGGCGGCAGTGCCGGCGGAAGAGGCGGTCTGACGCCATGAGCAGCGACGGATCGATCGCCGTGGGGCCGAAGCGACAGGCGTTGGCGCGTGCCGTGCAGGAGCACGCGGCAGGCCCGCACGGATCGCCTCCGGCGCTCGAGGCCCTCACGCTCTGGCGGCCCTACTGCCAGATGAAGACGGCCGCCGAGCCGCTCCACGTCGTGGCCGCCGAGGGATCCTGGCTCGAGCTCGCCTCGGGGCAGAAGATCATCGACGCCATCGCCTCGTGGTGGACCGCCTGCCACGGCCACCGCCACCCGCACATCGTGGCCGCGATCGTCGAGCAGGCCCGCACCCTGCCCCACGTGATGCTCGGGGGCATCGACCATCCCCAGGCGGTACGGCTGGCGGACCGGCTCGCGCGGCTGCTCCCGGGCGGCCTCGACCACTCCTTCTTCTGCGATTCGGGGTCGGTGGCCGTCGAGGTCGCCATGAAGATGGCCGCGCAGTACTGGCTGAACCGGGGGGCCGCGGGCCGGCAGCGGTTCGTCTGCCTGCGGCATTCCTACCACGGCGACACGAGCGGCGCGATGAGCGTCTGCGACCCCGACGACAGCATGCACCGGCACTTTCGCGGCTTCCTGCTCGAGCAGTATCCGCACGAGCTGCCGACCGACGAGCCGGGCTGGCGGTCGTTCGCCGAGTTCCTGCACCGCGTGCGCGGCGAGTGCGCGGCGATCATCGTCGAGCCGCTCGTGCAGTGCGCGACAGGCATGCGGTTTCACTCGCCGGAGCAGCTGCGGCGGCTCGTGGAGACCGCGCGGGACGCGGGCCTGCTCGTGATCGCCGACGAGATCGCGACGGGCCTGTGGCGGACCGGCCGGCTCCTCGCCTGCGACTGGGCGGGCGTGGTGCCCGACATCCTCTGCCTCGGCAAGTCGCTCACCGGTGGCACGCTGCCCTTGGCCGTGGCCGTGGCGACGACGGAGGTCTTCGCCGCGTTCTGGAGCGACGATCCAGACCACGCCCTGATGCACGGCCCCACCTACATGGGCAATCCGCTCTGCTGCGCCGCGGCCAACGCCTCGCTCGACCTCTTCGAGACGCGGCCGGTGGCCGAGGAAGTGGCGGCGATCGAGCGGCAGGGCCGCGAGCGGCTCGCGCCGCTGGCCGCGCTGCCCCACGTGAAGGAGGTCCGCTGCCGCGGCGGCTTCCTCGCCGTGGAGACGACCCGGCCCTTCGACCGAAAAGCCCTCATGCCGCTCGTGCTCGAGCGATCGGTCTGGCTGCGGCCGATCGGCAGCGTGCTCTACGCCACGCCCCCCTTCACCATCTCCGCAGAGGAGCTGCGGCAGGTCACGGACGCGATGGCGGCCGCGGTGCGGCTGCAGTCGTGATCGGCGAGCGGCGAGACACGTGCTCTTCGAGCGGCGGCGCCGCCGTGGGCAGCTCCCGCATCACGAGCGCGGCCATCGCCTTCGCCCCGTGCTCGTTGCAGTGCGTGCGGGCGCGGTGGTGCATGGCGACGGGGTGGCAGCGGGCGGGAGCCCTGAGGCAGAATAGGGGCGGTCGCGCAGGGACACCAGCCACGAGGGAGTGCCACCGTCATGACGAGCATCGTCCGGATTCTGGGAATCGGCCTCTGCGCCGCGGCCGTCGCGTGCGGCACCGCGGAATGCGGGCGGGCGGAGACCGCGGCCAACACGCTCAGCGAGGCGGAGAAACGGACGGGCTGGAGGCTGCTTTTCGACGGCCGTTCCACCGACGCCTTCCGTGGCTATCGGAGGCCCACTCTTGGCTCGGGGTGGGCGGTCGAGGAAGGTGCGCTCGTCCGTCGCGATTCCGGTGCGGGCGACATCGTCACCAAGGAGGAATTCGGCGAGTTCGAGCTGCAGCTCGACTACAAGATCGCTCCCGGCGGCAACAGCGGCGTCATGTTCCACGTGGTGGAGACCGCGCCGGCCCCGTGGATGACCGGCCCCGAGGTGCAGATCATCGACAACCTCGCCGGTCGCGATCCGCAGAAGGCGGGCTGGCTCTACGGGCTCTACGAGCGGAAGCTGCCGGGATGGGCCCAGAAGGCCATCGACGAGGCGGGCCTGTCGGCCGAGCGATTCGCCGACGCCACGCGGCCGGCCGGCCACTGGAACCACCTCTACCTGCGCGTGGCCAAGGGAGGCGGCGAGGTCTGCGTCAACGGCTTCAGCTATCTGAAGTTCAAGAAAGGCGACAAGGACTGGGACGAGCGGGTCGCGAAGAGCAAGTTCGCGCAGTTCCCCACGTTCGGCACGGCCGACCGCGGCCACGTCTGCCTGCAGGATCACGGCGACGTGGTGGCCTTCCGGTCGATCAAGGTCCGCGAGCTCGACAAGGGCAGCCTGCCGTCGGACGACATCGTCGCTGCGGTGAAGGCGGTGCCGGCGTTTCCCGCCGTGACCTGGGAGGGCTGGTCGCCGACGGCGGACGACGGCAAGCCGGTGCCACCGCTGCGGCCGCTCGTCGTCACGCACGCCGGTGACGGCTCAGGCCGCCGGTTCGTGCTCGAGCAGTCGGGCATGATCCACGTGCTGGCGAAGGATGCCGGTCGGACCGATGCCGTACGGGCGAAGCTCTTCCTCGACCTGCGCGACCGTTCCGCGCCGTGGAAGAAGGCGGATGAGGAGGGACTTCTCGGGCTCGCGTTTCACCCGCGCTTCCGCGAGAACGGCGAGTTCTTCGTCCGTTATTGCCCCAAGGACGAGCCGCGCATCCGCAGGGTCTCGCGGTTCCGCGTCAGCCGCGACGACCCCGATCGCGCCGATCCGGCGAGCGAGGAGGTGGTGTTCGTCAACGAGCAGCCGTTCAACAACCACAACGGCGGCTCGATCGCCTTCGGGCCCGACGGCCATCTCTACATCGGTCTGGGCGACGGGGGCGGCCTGCTCGATCCGTTCGGCAACGGGCAGAACCTCGGATCGTGGCTCGGCTCGATCCTGCGGATCGACGTCGACAGGCGCGACCCGGGCAAGCCCTACGCGGTGCCTGCCGACAACCCGTTCGTCGGGCGGGCCGACGCGAAGCCGGAGATCTATGCCCATGGATTCCGGAACGTCTGGCAGATGGCGTTCGATCCGCCCACGGGCCGGCTCTGGGTGGCCGACGTGGGCCAGGACCTGCTCGAGGAGATCGACATCGTGAAGAAAGGCGGGAACTACGGCTGGAGTGTCCGCGAGGGGACGAAGGCGTTCGGCCGCGATGAGGCACCGGCCGGCACGATCGATCCCGTCTGGGAGTACGACCACCAGGTCGGCAAGTCGATCACCGGCGGCTGCGTCTACCGCGGGAAGGAGATCCCGGAACTCGCTGGCGCGTATCTCTACGCCGACTACGTCTCCGGCCGGCTGTGGGCGCTGCGGCTCGACGATGCGACGGGGGGCGTGACCAACATGTCGATCCCCTGGAGCGGTCTGCCGATCTTCGGCTTCGGCAGCGACGAGGCAGGTGAGGTCTACGTGAACACCGCGTCGCCGACCGGCCAGGGCGTGTTCAGGCTCGTCCGCGATGCCGACGCGAAGCCCGCACAGTGACGGCGACGGTTCCGGCGATCATCCCGGTTTTTTCAGGGATCCCAGCCGCCCGAACGCGGAATGTTTCATGGCCGACCACGGTGCCCCATCGAAGGCCGCCCGGAACGCGGCGGACGCCGAGATCGCGAGCTTCGCGGTGAGGCGAGGGGGCGTTGCCGACGATGTCGCTGGTGAATTCCCGCCTGCCATGATCAGGGCATGCGCGACGTGCATCGGCTCCGTCGCCGCGTCCCTGCCAGCCGGATGCCCGGCGTCGGCCCGCGTGCTGCGGGCTCCCCCCCGCAGCGCCGCCGCGTTCGAGAGCCCGGCCCCCGTTCCGAGTCGCGTGACGATCGCACGACCGAGGATACGGTTGATGAAACCCGACCAGCGGGTCGCCGCCTCGAAGGTCGAGAAGGACCCGTACGAGGACGATTCCTGCGCGGCCGTGCCTGGCAGGTAGATCGCCAGGCCACCCGTCTGCCGCGTGTCGGCCATCTTGGAAAACACCGTCTGGCTGATGGACGTCACCACCCCGCCTGCCGCGGTGCGAACCGCCGACGGCAGCGTCGTATTCGTCGAGATCCGCTGCATGAACTGCTTCAGGTCGACATATTCCGGGAAGTCGAAGTGCGTGACCCCGGCGAGGATGGTCTTGATAGTCGTGACGTTCGCCGCCGTGAGACTGGTCGCGGCGGTCGTGAAGGTGCTCAGGCTCGCGGCGACACCGGCCATGGAGGCACTCGTCACCGCGGACAGCGTCGAGACCCCGTCCGCGACGTAGGACGTCGTGAAGCTCGAGATCATCCCCTGTGCCAGCGACTGGGCCGTGACCGCCGCCGGATTCGAGTTCAGGGCCTGGAAGGCGGTCTTGTAGTCGAATCCGGGGCCGTCGATCACCTCCTCCGACGCCACCAAGACCGTCGCCAGGTTGCGCGTCTCGTAGGCCTGCTCGGCCATGCCCATCAGGCAGGCGTCGTACGAAAGCACCTGCAGCGGCACGCCGGCCTGGGTGATCGCCGAACGCAGGTCGCCGACGGTGATGCTGTCGTTTCCCGACTCGTCGTCGAAGTTGACGCCGGAGAGGCCGCCACCGTGATTCCACATCACCAGCGCGTAGTTGCTCGCGGGAGCGGTGGTCTTGCTCCACGTGATGAAGTTCCGCAGGGTCGCCGGATCGCCCGTGTTGCGCTCGCCGATGATGTCGAAGCTGGTGGCGACCGAATTCATGTTGGAGTCAGCCCGCAGGACCGCCTGGCCGGCCGTGCCCCAGGCGGGCTGGCTGCCGCCGCCGGTGACGAACGGTGACTGGTTCCATTGGTCCCAGAAGAGCGTGAATCGCACACCCGGCGCCGTCCGCGTGAGCGCGTCCTCCATCTCGTTGACGTCCTTGAGGGAGTAGGACGCCAGATTGGTGGCCGTCATGTAGACCATGACGGTCCATGATCCGAGCGACGGGTCCACCGTGGGCGGCGTCACCGGCTGCGTCACGGGCGTGTGGTTGATCGCCAGCGTGTATTCCGGATTGCTGGCGCCGTTGTAGCCGTAGACACGGACGAAAAACGTCCCGGCGGCGAGGCCGTCAAGGCTGAGCCGTTCCTGGTCGCCCGTGGTCTGCGAGATCGCGATCCGCGTGCCCGCCGAGTCGAGCAGCTCGGCGTCAAGGTCGCCCAGGCTGCCGCGGAAGTTCACCAGCACCTCGCTCGTCGCGTTTCCGGCCGTAGCCAGCGAAAACTTGAAGAAGTCCACGTCGCCCTTGGGGATCGAAAGCGCCTGCCACGAGGCGTTTTCCGAGACGGCGCCGAGGTCCGTGGCGGCGTCGCGCGTGTTGTTGGCCTCGAAGCGGTCGCCGGTCATGGCCGGAGGCGAGGCGCTATTTGGCTGGGCATCGAAAGTGAGCTGATAGGAGGGATTGTAGGCACCCTTGTAGCCATAGACGTCGACATAGTACTTGCCGGCGACGAGCCCCGATACGTCGATCGTCTCCCGGTCGCCTTCCCCCGCGCTCGACCGCAGGACCACCCCGCGGGCGTCGATCAGTTTGAGATCCAGATCACCCTGGGCGTCGCTGAACGTCAGCGAGAGCGACGACCCAGTCCTGGCGGCCGCGGACAGCGAGAAGCGGTAGAAGTCGTGGGCATCCGCCATCACGCCGTTGATGACCGTGTTTGTCGTGGAAGCGACAAGGCTGGCCAGCGGCTGGGAGTCGTTGTTCTCGTAGGCGTCGTCCTGGAGCACGCCCGCGATGCTCGCGCTGTATCGGCCCGACGACATGGCGTCATAGCTGGTCACGGCGAACTGGTACGTCACCCCGCCGATGAGGCTCGCAGTCGTCGCGCTGTTGTTCGTGCGGGCCGTCGCGTCGTCGTTGTAGGCGACGCGACTCCCGCTCGGGTCATAGACGGCGATGACCGGATCCATCGCTGATCTGACACTGTCTGCGGTGAATCGGTACGTGCCGGTCCACGCGGGCGTGAAAGCGTAGAGATCGATCTCGCCCCAGACGTTCACATCCTGACGGGTGCCCCGCTGTTGGTTGTCGAGCGACAGGTCCGCCGGATAGATGTCGGCCGTGCTGGCCCGCAGCTCGGCGAGCGTGGGCAGGAGGTCGGTGGCCGAGAGAACGCATCTGTTCTCCAGCGACTCGAGCTGCAGGCGATGGCCGCAGGTTTCGGATTGGCCTGTGCCGTGAGGGCGGCGGCGTGTGTGTCGCATGAGGGGAAGCTCCTGGAGACGAAGACGGACCCATTCCGCGATGCTACGAAGTCTGCGGCGGGAACGGAATCCGGGAATCCACGATCTGCTGTATCCGCTGCGACCGCCACCTTGGCCTCGAGACTGACGCGAGTGCGACCTCTCCGCTCGCTCGGCGGCACGACGGCCGTCACCCTGGACTTCGTGTCGCTCCCCCCAGCTCGACCTCAGGGGCCGCCCTACCACCGCGAAGCGAGGGGACGTGACGGTCGCGTGCTCGGCCGCCCGTCAACCTTTCCCTGTATGCGACTATTCCGCTGCCCAAACGCTTCAGATCGATCCAATGCGTCCTACAAGACGTTCGGCACGAACGGGCCACCGCGGCACCGCTTCAGGTGCTCGAGCGCCGCCACCTGTCCCGTGGTCTCGAGCGCGTCGCGGTAGACCGGGTCGTGGAAACCCTCGATGTCGATGCTGCCCCGCCAGCCGCACATCCGCAGGGTGCTGATCAGGTCGGTCCAGTTGGTGTCGCCGAAGCCGGGCGTGCGGTGGTGCGCGTACTGCACGCCGCCGTGGATGCCGTGCTCGCGGACCACGTCCCAGAGCACGGTCGCATCCTTGCCGTGGATGTGCCAGATGCGGTGGCACCAGCGGCGCAGCTGCGGCAGCGGGTCGACGAAGCTCATGATCTGGTGGCACGGCTCCCACTCGAGGCCGATCGCTGGGCTCTCCACCTCGCCGAACATCGCCTCCCAGGCCTGCGGGGCGTGGGCGATATTCCGGTCGCCCCACTCCCAGGTGCTCCGCGAGCCACAGTTCTCGAACGCCAGCCGCACGCCACGGTCCTCGGCCCGGGCGGCCAGCGGCCGAAACACCTCGCCGAACCGGCCGAACGACTCCGGCACCGGCCGTCCCGGAATCCGCCCCGCGAACCCCGCGACGACGTCGCAGCCGAACACCGCCGCCGCGTCGATCAGTCGCTCCCAGTCGCGAATCGTCTCGGGGCTCGTGAGCGGATTGCCGTAGACGCCGATCGCGCTCACGCGTGGGGGGAGATCGTGCTGGGCCACGGGATGGCCGTCGAGCGATCGTCGCACGGCGGCAGCCAGCCGGTCGAGGTCGACCTCGCCCACGCTCCGGCCGAAGCTGAGCTGAAACGTCTCGAAGCCGTGCGGCAGAAGCTGCGCGATCACGTCGGGCGTGCGGTCGTGGGCGGGCACGAGCGTGCCGATGCGGATGTCGTCGTGGGCGTGCATGGCACCAGCCTACGGTACAATCGCGGGGTCGTGCAGCCGCGGCCGGCAGCGGGTGAGGTTGGAGGACCATGAACAAGGCATTCTGCAGGGAGCCCGACTCCTCGCTGCCGCCGCGGTGTCCGCGGTGCGGCGGCGACGGCGTGCAGGTCGGGCCCGAGACGCTGCGGGCCCACCTCGATCCGGCGGCGGTCGAAACGCTCGCCGAGCCGGCCTACTGGTGCGGCGGCGAGTCCTGCGCGGTCGCCTACTTCGACCTGCTGGAGCGGACGGTGGACGCCGCCGACGCCCGCGGCCTCTGTTGGCCGAAGGATCCGGGCGGGCCGCTGTGCAGCTGCCACGGGCTCACGGTCGAGGACGTCGATGCCGATCTCGCCGAGGGAACGCCCGCCCGCGTGCGGGCGGTGGTGCAGCAGGCGTCGCAGCCCGGCGCCGCCTGCGGCACCATGAGCCCCGACGGCCGGCCCTGTACCGCCCGCGTGCAGCGGTACTACCTGCGGCGGAAGCGATGACGTCTCCAGATCAGTCACTCCGCGTCATGACGCAGCGGCTGCTCGTCGCCAGGACACCGCCCGGGGCGGGCCGCGGGCGGCGCGGGAGTCGCCGCCGGCCATGAGGCTCCTGAGCTGGAACATCCACAAGGGGATCGGCGGCCGCGACCGGCGGTATTCGCTGACGCGAATCATCGACTGCATCGAGGCCGAAAACCCCGACATCATCTGCCTGCAGGAGGTCGACCGGCTCGTGCGGCGGAGCCGGCACGACGATCAGCCGCGGCTCCTGGCCGGCTACTTCCGCGCGCATGCGGTCTTTCAGGCCAACGTGCCGGTCGGCGGCGGCGGCTACGGCAACCTCGTGCTCTCGCGGTGGCCGGTCGAGAGCCGGCACCGCATCCACCTGCGGCAGGCCACGCGGAAGCCGCGCGGCGCGCAGCTGCTGCTCATCGACTCGCCGGAGGGGCTGCTGCACCTGGTGCACACGCACCTCGGGCTCGCCGAACGCGAGCGGCACTGGCAGGTCGGCCGCTTGCTCGGCCACATGCTCTTTCGCTCCGCCGACAACCTGCCGACCGTGATCGTCGGAGACTTCAACGACTGGCGCGACACGCTCGCCCCCGCCGCCCTGGCCGCCAACGGCTTCGCCCAGGTGACGAGCCCGCCGGCGAAGTTCCGCTCGTTTCCGTCGTGGCTGCCGGTCGGCTCGCTCGACAAGGCGTTCGTCCGCGGGGGGATCGCGGTGCGGCAGGCGCGGATGGTGCGGACGAGCCTGTCGCGGACGGCCAGCGACCACCTGCCGCTGGTGCTCGACTTTCACCTGCGGTAGCCGGCGCGCCGCACGGCGGCGGATTCACCCGCGGTGCGCGGCGGCGAGCCGCATCGTCTCCTCGAACGACCGCAGGCCGGCCGTCGCGCCCAGGCCCGTGACGCAGCAGGCCGCCGTGGCGGCGCCGAGCAGGCCGGCCTCGAAGGGCGGCATGTCGCGGAGGAGACCTGTGAGCAGGCCGGCGAGGAAGGAATCGCCGGCGCCGGTCGTGTCGGCCACCGGGCCTGGCGCTGCGACGCAGGGGATCTCGAGCAGTTCGCCCGGTCGCGGGCTCAAGAGCGTGCCCCGGGACCCGCGCTTCACACCGACGATGCCGGCGGCGCCGTGCCGGCGGTACGAGGCGATGATCTCGGCCGGGTCGGCCAGGCCCGTCTGGTGCACCGCCTCGTCGAGGCTGGGCACGAAGACGTCGACGTGGGGCAGCGCCGCGGCGACGCCGCCGAGGGTGCCGCCAGACCCGCCCGTCTCGAGCGCCACGCGGCAGCCGGTGCCGCGGATGGCCGCCAGCGCCGCGGCCAGATCGGGCTCGAGTCCGGGCAGCAGGCCGAAGTAGCCGACGAGTGCCATGCGGCTTCGCGCGAAGTGGGCCGACTGCCGGCGGATGAAGGCGAGGTCGATCGCCTGCGGCGCGCCGACATGATGCGCGAAGCTGCGTTCGCCGCTGGGGTCGATGAGCACGGCCGTGGTGCTGGTGGCGAGCGACTGGTGCGGTTCGACGGCCGCGGTGTCGATCCCCTCGGCGGCCAGCCGCGACCGCACGACCGTGCCCCAGAGATCGTCGCCGACGAGGCTCGATGCGGCGACGTCGAGCCCGAGCCGCCGCATGGCGGTGCCCGAGTTGCAGACGATGCCGCCGGTCGTCACCTCGATCGGCTCGACGTGGAAGAGCCGGCCGCCACCGACCGGCTCGGCGAGCGGCACGGGCCGGACGAGGATGTCGGCCACGCAGGTGCCGCAGACGATGCAGTCGATCGAGCCGTTGGCGGGGGCGTCATCCGTGGGGGGAGCGTTCATGGGAAATTCTCGGGCTGCTCGGGAGTCGGCAGTGCGGCACTGTGCGATGGTGGTAGGCCGCGGCTGGGCGGCGACGGTTTCGAAAAAAGTGTATCGTCCCCGCGGATCGACTCCTTGATCGCCGTGCCGCTGGTGCCGCGGCGGATCATCTCGGCGGCGATCGCCGCGATCCGTTCGGCGGCCCGCTCCGGGGGCGTGCCGGCTGCGTGGATGTTGGAGACGAGATTGCGGTGGGCGTCGGTGTGGTGCGGAGCCGGCCGGTGGGCCATGTAGGCCGACAGGCTCTCGGCCGCCCGCAGCGCGATCTGATCGGCCGTCTGGTAGGAGCCGCCGCGGCGGCCGAGCAGGAGCCTCGCGGGCGTGCGGCCGCGGATCGCGGCCACGAGCTCGGCGATCCGCGGATCGCCGACGGCGATGTCGCGGCTGGGCGGGGCCGGCTCGGGAGCGGGCTGCGGCGGCGGTTCGGTCATGGCGTCACCCCGTCGTGAGCCAGCCCTGCGAGCGGCGGCCCTGCGAACGGCGGCCCTGCGAACGTGCCGCGGACGCCGGCGAACCAGGCCACGACGAGGATCGCGGCCATGCCCGCCACCACCGGAAACGCGAGGTCGTTGGGTGGCTGCATGCCGATGACGATCAGCGTCGTGCAGCCGAGCAGGCTCGCCACGGCCAGCGGCCTGAACCATGCTCCCAGCCGCCACGGACCGAAGTGCGTCCACGAGCGGCCGTAGGCCCGCAGGCCCGCCGCGATCGGCAGCACATAGGAGATGTAGATCAGGATCGTGCAGACGACGGTGATCGTGGAGTAGACCGGCGTGAAGATCGTGAACAAGACGGCGGCCGCGGACACGGACCAGATGGCGGCCGCGGGCGTCCGCCAGCGCGGGCTGACGCGGCGGAGCGACGACGAGGCGGGCAGGCCGCCGTCGCGGGCGAACGCGTAGGTCATCCGCGAGGCCGAGGTCACCGTCGCCAGGCCGCAGAGGTACTGCGCGGCGAGGATGCCGCCGAAGATCGCCTCGGCGAGCCAGGCAGGAAGCACCGAGTTCATGATCCAGGGCACGACGAGCGGCCCCTGCCGGGCCCCTTCGGCGGGGTCGGGCATCGAGAGCACGAGCACGCACAGCAGCAGCCAGCCCATCACGCCCGACACCAGCACGCTGTTGACGATGCCTCGCGGCACGCTCGTGGCGGCGGCCAGCGTCTCCTCCGCCACGTGGGCCGAGGCGTCGAAGCCGGTGATCGTGTAGGCCGGGAGCAGGAGCCCCATCAGGAAGAGGACCGGCAACGAGGCGGCCTGCGGCCAGACCGGCGCGGCCTCCGGCAGGCCGCTGTGGTTGGAAAACGTGACCAGCCGGGTGACGTCCCACGGGCCCGACCAGGCGGCCAGCGCCAGCGGCAGGGCGAGCGACACGGCGAGGATGAGGTAGCCACTGGCGTCCGTGAGCCGGCTCGTCAGCCGGATGCCCAGATGGTTGATGGCCGCCTGCGACGCGGTGATCGCCAGCATGGCGAGCACCTCGATGCCCGGTTCCTCCAGCCACTCCGGAGACCAGGTGCTGGCGAGGAAGCGATAGGTGCCGACATTGATCGCGGCGAGCACGGTGACGAGGCCCGCCAGGTTGAACCAGGCGGTGGCCCAGCCGCAGCCGCGGCCCCCGAGGATCGATCCCCAGTGATAGAGACCACCGGCCGTGGGAAATGCAGAGGCGATCTGGGCCATCGACAGCGCCACGGCCAGCGAGAACAGGCAGACGAGCGGCCAGCCGAGGCCGATCGCGGCGCCGCCGACGGAGCAGTAACCGATGTGGAACGACGTGATCCCACCGGCCAGGATGCAGATGATCGACAGCGAGATCGCGAAATTGGAAAAACCTCCGAGCGTGCGGGAGAGTTCCTGCACGTACCCCAGCCGGGCCAGGAGCGAGGCGTCGTCGTCGCGATGCGTCGCGTCCGCCGGAGCGTCGGATGGCTGTGGCATGGGGGGATTCCGCGGATCGGTTTGGGCGTGCCGCGGTGCGTCAGTCGGCCACGTGCACGAGCAGTCTGCCTGCCGCCTGTTCGTGGGCCGGCAGCAGCACGCCGTCGCGCATGATCTCCTGCGACTCCAGCCACCGCTCGAACTCCGGTGCCGGCCGCAGCGAGAAGAGCGACCGCATCGCGATCGCGTCGTGGTAGCTCGTCGTCTGGTAGTTGAGCATCACGTCGTCGCCCCCGGGCACGCCCATGAAGAAGTTGCAGCCGGCCGCGGACAGGAGCATGAGCAGGTTCTCCGCCGAGTTCTGGTCGGCGGCCGCATGGTTGGTGTAGCAGACGTCGCAGCCCATCGGCAGGCCCAGCAGCTTGCCCACGAAGTGGTCCTCGAGGCCGGCCCGCACGATCTGCCGCTCGTCGAAGAGATACTCCGGGCCGATGAACCCCACCACGCTGTTGACCAGGAAGGGGTCGAACGCCCGGGCAAGCCCCTGTGCGCGGGCCTCGAGCGTGAGCTGGTCGATACCCCGGTGCGCCTCGGCTGAGAGGCTGCTCCCCTGCCCCGTCTCGAAGTAGGTGACCTGTCTCCCTGCGCTGCCGGCGTCGCGGGCGAGGTGGCCTTCGAGCACACGCTCCCGCCCCTCCTGCAGCATGCCGAGCGTGATTCCAAAGCTCTCGTTGGTCGGCTGCGTGCCCCCGACCGACTGAAAGAGCAGGTCGATCGGCACGCCGCGGTCGAGGCACGCCAGCTGTGTGGTGACGTGGGCGAGGCAGCAGTGCTGCGTGGGGATGCCAGAGCCCTCGATCAGTCGGTCGAGTGCCCCGAGGATGGCCGCAACCGAGTCGACCGAATCGGTCGCCGGATTGACGCCGATCACGGCGTCGCCGCAGCCGTGCAGCAGGCCCTCGATCGTGGCTAGCAGGATCGCGGGCACGTCGTCGGCGGGGTGGTTGGGCTGGATCCGGACGCCGAGCACGCCTTGCTGGCCGAGCGTGCTGCGGCAGCGGGAGACGTTGCGGATTCGGCTGGCGGCCACGACCAGATCCTTGTTGCTCATCAGCTTGGCCACCGCGGCGGCCATCTCGGGCAAGAGCGCCCGCTGCAGCC
>Ga0214917_10001546_pt1 | contig 29443 bp, 22 predicted proteins | sample LL_1208_BB_MetaG_FD_177983 | JGI IMG/M metagenome (GOLD analysis project Ga0214917, IMG submission 177983) | Freshwater microbial communities from Lake Lanier, Atlanta, Georgia, United States - LL_1208_BB | ecosystem: Environmental > Aquatic > Freshwater > Lake | place: USA: Georgia | collected... | reverse complement strand
GCGAACCCGTGGGTTCAAGCGTAATGCGCCGGGAGCCATGTAGAGCAGGACGGCCAGCGCCGCGATGGCCGAGAACAGGATGTTGAGATCGTGCGTCGCCATATGCGTCTCTCCTTGGGCTTTCGCGCGACCTGCGATAAGCACGGATTGCGTCTTTTCGCCCCCGCTCAAGCGATTGTGGAGCATCCGGAATGTCTGCCAAGCCCGTCTGGATTGCCACAGGCTTGCCCTACCGAGAGGGGCGCCCATGACGCGGGCTATTTGGCTTTTTGCAGTGCCGGCCATCGCCGCCTTCGTTGCGGCGGTGACAATCCCGCTCATCCTGCCTTGGTTGAAACAGATTGCACTCGCCAAGGTGACGGACCGGTCCTCCCACACGGTACCTACACCGCAGGGCGGTGGACTTGGCGTCTTGGCCGGAATCGTCGTGGCACTCGCCTTCCTATGGGCGATAGGGTTCAAGCCGCTCAGCTTTGCCGAGACTGCAGCACTCGCGGGCATGGCGGCGCTCGGCTTCGTCGACGACATTCATCCGCTCCCTGCGTCGCGGCGCATCGTTGCGCAGTCTTTGTTCCTCCTCATTCCCTTTCTGCCGCTGGCGCAGGTTCCGCCGGGGTTGATCGTACTTTTCCCCGCTTTTGCCGAACCAGTTTTCCGGATCGTCGTCGTTGCCTGCGGGTTCATCGGCCTTCTGTGGATTGTTAATCTCACAAATTTCATGGATGGCCTCGATGGCATCATCGTCGCGTCCTATGCGCCGGGCCTGTTGATGGCGGGCTATCTGCTCTTGGTGCTGCATGGCGAACCGTTCGGGATCGTGGCGCTTGCAGGCGGCGGTGCACTGCTGGGGTTCGGGCTTTGGAATTGGAATCCAGCGAAAATTTTTCTCGGAGATGCGGGTAGTCTGCTGATCGGTCTCATCACCGCAATCGCGTTCTGGTTGTTGCTGCTCAATCATGAGTGGGCTGCGGCTTTTCTCTTGTGGCTCTATCCTTTCGCCGACGCGACGATCACGCTCGCGAAGCGGCTCGCGCGTCGCGAGCCGGTGTGGCAGCCGCATCGTCAGCATGCCTATCAGCGCGCTGTCGACAAGGGTTTGCCAGTGCGTTTCGTATCGAGCGTTGCAGGTGGTTATGCGCTCTTGGCTATTTTCGTTTCCTACGCGGTGGCTGGACAGAATGCGGGCATCGGCGCAATCGCAATGGGAGCAACGAGCCTTGTGTGTGGGGCCATGATTCTGATTTTCCATCGTGGCGCTCGGACGGTTCGCTGATGCACGTGCTTCTAACGGGTGCAACAGGCTTTGCCGGCGGTTTTATCCTGCGCCGGCTGTTGGCAGAGGGAATGACGGTGCGTGCCGTCGCGCGGCGACCCATCGCAGCCCGTGCGGGCATGGAACTCGCGCTCATCGAAGACCTCGCATCCGCTGATTGGAACGCGCTTTGTGCAGGCGTCGATGCGGTGGTTCACGCTGCTGCCTATGCCCATGACGATCGTGCCGACCCTGCCATGATTTTGCGTACCAATCGCGATGCGACGGCGGCGCTCGCCAAGGCGGCGGCTGTGGCCGATGCGCGGTTCGTTTTTCTCTCGTCAATCCGCGCCCAGGCCGGGGTAACAGCGCCCGCGCCTTTGCGTGACGACGATCGGCCGCAACCCGATGGTCCCTATGGTGAAGCGAAACTGGCAGCAGAGGCGGCTATAGCTGAATTCTGTGCCGAGCATGTGTGTTTGCGCTTGGCTCCACTCTATGGGCCGGGCGTGAAAGGCAATCTCGCTAGCCTCTATCGTCTGGCAAGAACTGGAGTGCCATTGCCATTTGGCGGGCTCAGGGCGCAACGCTCGCTCCTATCAGTCGAAACGGCGGCGGAGCTTGTCCTGACATTGTTGCAGAAGCGGCGCGATCTTTGCGGCACGTTCCTCGCAGCCGAGCAGGGGCCTTTATCGCTTGGCGAGATGATTGCTGCGTTGCGCAGTCATTGGGGTATGTCCGCGCGTCTCATCCCGATTCCGGCCGCTTTCGTGCGTGCGCTCTGCTGCAATCTTGGTCAACCGCTCTTGTGGGCGCGGATCGGCGAACCGCTCATCGTATCCGATGACATCCGTTTACGGCGCGAATGCTCTTGGCTGTTTCATTCCACGCGCGACGGATTGATCCGTTGGGCAGCGCAGGATCAGCGCGGCTGAGGTTGATCCGACGCCCAAGTTCGTAAGGCGAGCACGCCTAACATGATCGCGGTAAACCACCACGCTTGCCATGCCCCATGGCTGATGAGGTCGATGACGACCACTTGCACCAACAAGGACATGGCTGGTGCATAGATCAGCGTTGGTAGGCGCGACGCCATACGCAGTAAGCCGAAGACGACAAGACCCATGCCGATCAATCCGGGCAGTCCCAATTCCATCAGCACGTTGAGGAAGGCATCATGCGCGTGTGTCTGACGTAAACCGATTGATAATTCCGGCGGCATCGCCTTGGCGAAGGGCGTTTCGGACACGGCGTCCGAACTGCCCATCCCCGTGCCCCATGGCAGAGCATGCAGGGCCATCGCACCGCTTGCCTTCCAGATCACGATCCGTTCTTTCGCCGATGGAAAGAGAATTTCAGTTTTTCCGGCTGCCGCAAAACCCTGTTCGATCAGACGGCCCTGCCAAGGCTGCAAGGCAAGAAGCACGAACAACATTGCAGCTGTCATGACGAGGCTCAGGCGGCGCGGCAGCGTGCGGAAGAGTGCATAGGCAAACAAGCCCGCGATGACGGCCATCTTGGCCGAGGCGCTTTGCGACAGGGTGACAGCCAGAATAATCAGCAACGCGGTGCTGGCGGCCATCAGCGGTATGCGTCGCATCGCCATCATGAGAGCGGGCAGGAACAGAGCCAGCGTCACGACGATCATGTTGAAGCGCCAGAGCTCGTTATGGCTCTCTTTCGCATTGAAGAAGGCTTCGATGCGCAGTTGAAAAAAGAGCTGCACGGCGACAAGAGCTCCAGCCAAAGCCAGCGGTACGAGTAGCCATACCAAGGTGCGGTCCGATGGCGCCTGACGCGGTTGCGTCAACAGAACCAGACCGGCGGCGACCGGCAGCATGAAATCAAACGCAAGCTGTTTGAGGCCCCGTGCCGGTAAGGGTGACCAAAACAGCGTCACGGCGGCCCAAAACGCTAATAGGGCGAGCCCGGCCAGCAGCGCGGGATCGAAGCGGGCGGCGCGCCAGTTCTCGCGGATTTGGCCGCGTGCCGAGACGATGCTTGCAAGAGCGGTGGCGGCGAGGAGAAGGGTCGATGAGCGGCGGACAAACGCCATTGCGAGTGGCGCAAAGGCCAGAAGCCCGGTGGCAAGCGCCTGTGGCGTCAGACGGACCTTCATTGTGTGATCACGGACTCCAGGGGCTGTCAGGGCGCGCTCGGTTCAAGGCCCGATGGAGCGCATCGGAACATAGCCCGGCACGCCGCGCTGGAGAATGGTCTCTGCCTGCGCCTTATCATTGCTCGCAATCGCCTGCTGCAGCCCCTCTAGAAGCCGTCGGAGAATGGCAGGATGAGGCGCGCTGTCGACGAGTGCCAGGACACCGTCATAGGGCGTGGGGCGGGCGGCTTCCGTGTCTTCGTTTACGATTTCGAAGAGGCGCTCGCCGGGGCGCAGGCCAGTGAATTTGATCGGTATGTCGACGCCGGGTTCAAGCCCCTCCAACCTGATCAGCGCTTCTGCGAGATCGAGAATGCGCACGGGAGAGCCCATATCCAGGACATAGAGCGAGGCATCCAAAATTTCTGGCACGTCCTTACGCGAGGAACATAACGCTGCGGTGAGGACGAGTTCTCCTGCCTCGCGATTGGAGATGAAAAAGCGCTCCATATCGGGATGAGTCACTGTCACAGGCTGGCGGCGCGCAATCTGTGTACGGAATTTCGGCACGGCCGAGCCCGACGAATTGAGCACATTGCCGAAACGGACAGCGATGAAACGTGTGCCGGTTTGTTCGCTATCCAGAGCACGGGCATAGAGCTCGCCGAAGCGCTTCGTGGCTCCTAGAATCGAGACTGGCTTTACGGCCTTGTCCGTCGAGATGAAAACGACGCGCGGCACGCCCGCAGCAATCGCTGATTCAAACACGTTGACTGACCCGAAGACGTTTGTCTTGATGCCCTCGGTCCAATTCACCTCGAGATGATTGACATGCTTTAGCGCCGCCGCATGGATCACGAGGCTTGGCTTTTTCTCAGTCATGACGGCGAATATGCGTTCACGATCACGAATGTCTGCGATTATACCTTCCGTGCGAATGCCGAAATGATTGGCCCGCAACTCTTCTAAAATGCCGTCGAGCGCCGGTTCGGAATTCTCGACAATGATGATTTCAGCAGGAGAAAAAGTGGCGAGACGACGGACAAGCTCCGCGCCTATTGAGCCGCCCCCGCCTACGACGAGCGCAGTTTGGCCGCTGATGAACTCCGATAGCGCTTCATAATCAATGCGACGGGCCGGACGCGACAGAATAGTGCGCTCATCGAGCGGCGCCATCGCAGCCTGATCGGACACGAGATCTGAATCAAGTGTGCGCCACAGCGGAACGCCGATACGGCGTGTGATCTGCAACAGATCGGCTGCCGGAATGTCTCGTAAAACCGAGGGAGCAACCAAAATGCGGTCTACATCAAGACCACGACTACGCAATTGGTTGATCGTGCGCTCGAGATCGGCAATGCCGCCGGAGATGCGTATGTCACGCACGAATTTGTTCACATCGCTTGCAAGCGGCGACAAGATCGCACGAACATAGATGAGGCTCAGCGCATTGATCTCGGCACCGCGCAGAATGGCGTCAGCTTCCGAGGCGCGCGCGAGCACGACGACATTGGCCACACCTTCTTGCCGTAGCCCTTTGGTGGCATTGATGTAGCGGATGTAGCGTAGCGCGAAGCGGCCGGCGCTCAAAGTTGCGATCTGGAAAATCCAATAGGTGAACAGGAGCTTCTTGCCTATGATCGGATCGATGCCCTGACCGGACGTGAGCAAGAAATACTCGGCCACGAGCCCTAGCAGGGCCAGCGTCGTCGATGCCTTTACGATCTGAGCAAGATCGACGATCGAGGCCAACCGCCATTTGCCGCGATAAAGCGAGAAAATTGCAAAAACAGAGAGGGCAACCAGCCCAAAAACGGGCAGGAACGGCCAGAAATGCGCCAAGGTCTGGCTCACTTCAGGGCCAGAAAACCGGATCAGGATGGCCGCGAACAAGGCCAGATACGCGGCGCACAGGTCGTAGAGTGCAACAGCGACGATTTTCATGGGAACCCCGGATTTCATCCGCACGACACCCATAAAGCCCAAACTGGTTCCTTGCAAACGGGAACAGGGCTGAAGCGTGTCAGGCGCACTCCTCCCCTCTATGTGCGTTGGGACGGGCTAGGTTAGGCCCGGGGCCTAAACGAAAGCGACTAGGCCCAGTTTGGACCATTGTGTTGAGGCCTTGCTTTGTCTAAGCCCGGGGCCAGCCGCCCTGCCGCTGCGAGTACAAAGTTGGTCGATTCCATAGCCAAGCCGCGCCGCCAACGCGTTCTTCACGCCTTCAAAATCTATTTTCCGGAGGTCTTCGGCGGAATTCCCTATGCGATTGCGCAAGCCATGGTTGTGCGCCCGGACCTGTTCGAGCATGAGCTTCTCGTGTGTAGCACCGACCCCGATGCTGAACAGAACCGGATGGAGGGCGTGGAACGCGTCCGCTCCTTCGGTAACCTGATGTCACTGCCGCTGGCACCGCTATACCCCTTCCGCCTGTGGCAGAAAATGCGGGACGCTGATGCCGTGGTTCTGCATGCGCCGTTTCCGCTGGCCGACCTCGTGCTCGGGCTTGGGTTGCGCCGCCGCGTGCCGCTCATCGTCTATTGGCATTCCGACATCGTGTCGCAGAAGTTCTTCGGCCGTCTTCTGCGCCCGCTTTTGATGGCAACGCTCAACCGCGCCAGTGCCATTCTGCTGTCCGATCCACGCATTCTGCACCGTCAAGAACTGGTCGACCGGTTTGGCGCCAAGTTGAAAGCGCTACCCTATCCCGTCGATCTGTCACGCTTCATCCTGACGCATGAAGAAGCAAAAAAGGTTGAAGCGTTGCGGACTGCCTATCCACGCATGGTTTTAGCGGTGGGGCGGCTTGTCAAATACAAGGGTTACGATGTTCTGATCGAGGCGGCGCGATCTATTAACGGCCAGATTGTGATCATCGGTGATGGGATCGAGCGTGAGGCCCTTGCGCGCGACATCGCAAGCGGTGGAATGGAGGACCGCGTGCTCATGCCTGGCTCGCTCAGCGAACGCGATTTGATCGTGCATCTTCATGCCGCGCAGGTTTACACTATGCCTTCGGTAACGAATGCGGAAACTTTCGGAATCGCACAATTGGAAGCGATGGCGGCCGGATGCCCGATTGTGAACACCGCGCTCGAAACGGCCGTTCCACTGGTTGCGCGTGATGGCATAGAGGCCATCACCGTTGCGCCAAGGGACGCGGTTGGGTTGGCGCAAGCCATCAACCTATTGCTTGACGATCCAAAGATGCATCAAAGCCGCGCCGATGCTGCAAAAATGCGTGCAGCCAGTTTCTCGACTGACGCATTTGCCAGCGTCTGCACGGAGGCAATTTGCGATGCCGCCTCTGCAAAGGCTTAAATCGTCCAGAAGCCATCAATTCCATTGGCGCGACTGCCAATGGTTCGCACCATTTCCACCGACGACGAAAATTCAGCAAGAATTTCCGCACGCGTCAGACCATCGTCGAGCGCCTTGATCCAGGCCGTGCGGGATGAGCTTTCGGCGACACGGTTGAAGCCTTCCGAGTAAAGCAAATCGATGAATTGCTCATTGCTCAAATTGGGATGCTGGGCAGTGAACTCAGAGCTTGAAAGGAAGGCATTCGCGATTCGGACAAGGGCTGCTCTATCGTCACCGTATTGGTGTGCATAGTCGCTCCACGCCGTAAATCCCTGTGTGTCGGGCAGGCGATCGAAGACGGCTTCGTAGAGACCGCTGATCTCATCCGAGAGCGCCGAGTTAGTTGCAATGACAACATCGATGCCGGTGATCTGAGAATCCTGCGAGATCGCTGTCTGGTCTGCGAACCGTATGACTTGAATGTGATTGAGCGTATCGATGGATTGCGTACCCGCCTTCAACGCTGTGACAATGTATTGGTCGCCCTCGTGCCGGATCGTGTAGTCGGACTTCTTGCCGGCATAGACGACGGTGTTGAAACCTGTGCGGCCATCGACAATCTCATTGCCCTCGTCGACCATGAAGAAGAAATCATTGCCCGACGTGCCGATCATCCGGTCTTTGTAACCATCTCCCACGAACAATGCGGACTCATCGAATCTCAGATCGAATGGCAAAGCGGTGGTGGCATCCGAGTTTTGTACAACGCATGCGACCAGATCAACTTCCGCAATCTGATCGATAGCGAGGAAGCCTTTGGTTAGGCCGGCAATCAGATCCTGTTTTCCGGCAATGGCATTCGAAACGGCAAGGCCAAGATCCCATGTCTGCGCGCGGAAATCCATGACGATGGATTGCGATTGGGCATCGTAATTGAGAATGCCATTCTTATAGCTCGCCTCCATGATGCGATTGGCCGCGAGATCGCCCGCATACTCAGTCAAAATCTTTGCCATAGCCGATTGGACCTTGGCGTCTGCCAAGCTCGCGTTCACGCCTTTTAGGCCAAGAATGCTGCCGAAATCGTTCGCATTATTGAACAGCATGGCAATTGCGGTGGAGCCATAAGGGCGCTCTCCGGAATCCAAAGCGCTGTAGACGATCTGACGCAGCATCTGATCATTCGTTAGACCACCTGGCTGGGCGATCTCCGTCTTCAGCCAAGCGTTAGTCAGGGGCTCGGCAAAACGCTGCCAATCCTGATGGCCATTGTCTTTGGCGTATTGCAGCATGGCGAGCAGAGCTTGCGAGTGAAGATCGACTGCGCCGAGATTCTTTCCAAAAGCCAAGAGCTTTTGCGAAGCCCCTTCAAGACCGACGGATGCCGCCAGAACGCCTGCGGCAACACCGCCGGGAATTGAGATCAGCGGATATCCCTTGGCCGTCAACAGGGCGGTTGCAATGCCCGCCTCAACAACAGAGCCCAAGGTGAGTGCTGCGAGGCGAACGACTTCCAGCGCTTCGCCCTATACGGCGATCGTCGTGACCCGATCGGCGTCCGGCATCAATGTATGGGGTGAATTTTTTGACCCAGCAGAAAGCTCATGAAATCTACCGAGCCGAGCTTCTGCTTGATGTTCTCATCAATCATTTTGGTGATGCTTGCCGCAGCAAACGGCATGGGATCATAAATGTAAGCCGCGCCGTTAGTCAGTGCCGCCGTATAGCCCGCCAGACCGCCGCCGAGCGAATGACCCGTGAGGACGATGTCATCCGCCTTCTTGAACGGCGATTGCCCGGTGACGGATTGGTAGAATTTCAGCGCGGCTTCCGACTGTGTGCTCAGGATGTCGGCGCCGCCGACCCATCCATTCCAGATGTCATTGCCTTTTTGTAGGATGTTGGGATTATCAGTGCCGCGAAATGAAATGACCGTCTTGCCATTCCAATCATAGGCAATGGCATAGAAGCCGATGTCCTGCGCGCTCTTGTCGCCAGCACTGTCGATGATTTTTGCGTCGCCAAGACGCGTACCCAGGCTATCCGAAAGGTCTGTCAGCTTGGCGTCGTAACCGCGATTATATGCGTCAAGCGCAAGGATCGCGAAAAACATTTCGTTGGAAAGTGTAGAGGTCATATTGTTTCTACTGTTCTCGAAAAGCCCTGTGCTCATGGGTATTCACGCATCGCGCGCGAGATTTTGTCGTTTAGTCGCCCATGAGTTGATCATTATCTCGTCTCATCTTTTTGAAGCACTCTGCGACTGCCCTTGCCGATCGAGTTGTATTTCCATGCTGCATTTTTCATGCAAGGAGGGACAAAAAGCGAGCCTGCGAGCCTTAAGTTGAACCATTATGGGGTTATGGGATGATAACGGGGCGAGGTCGGGCCAAAGATGGTGTTTGCCATCGCATTCGCGAGACCCTGAGCAAGGAGAGGAGGCCTTCAAGCCCAAGCAGGCCATGCATCAGCAGGTCTCGCAGGCCTCAAGCGGTCTCTAACGGGTGGGATTTGCGTTTAACAGCCCATCAAGGAAGCCACCATTCGGTGTAATTGATGCCGTTGGCGATCAGCGGCGCGACATTGGCGATGTTCTCGCGCGATTCGGAAAAGCCGTAGAGAACCTCCGCACGGGACATGCCCTCGTTGAGCGCATTCACCCATCCGCGAACGCCATTCGCCTCGCCATCGCGGTGCAAGACGTTGTTATAAAGCAATTGTACGAAAGCCGTATTGTTCAAACTGCCATAGGTGAACTGAAACTCGTCACTCAAAATGAATTGTTCTGCCATCTTCAACTCAGTGCCGCCATGATCGAGATAATTGATCCAGCCAGCGAGTCCGTTCGGGTCAGGCGTGCGATTAAACGCTGCCTGATACATGCGAAAGGCTTCGCCTGCATCTTGGCCGACACCTGAATCGAATGCGACAATCTGATTGCCTAGAAATGCCAGCCTTTCCAGAGAATTCAAGAGAATTATAGTGCCTGAGAACGACAACTCGATCGTATAATTCTCACCACCCAGGGATGTGATGGAGGCTATGGTGCGATTGAAATTGAATTGTCCGCGATCGACGCCTTCTTGTCCAAAGTAGGTGTCATTCCCGGCTGTGTAGACAAAAATATCGTTTCCCGTTCCGCCATAGCAGATATCGTTTCCGATCCCGCCGATCAACGTATCGTTCCCAGCGAAGCCGCCGAGTACGTCGTTCTCGATCGATCCAATGATCCGATCCGCACCATTCAGAACGGCGCGCAAGGTGTATTGCGTATCGCCGCTTTGGATGAGCGTATAGGCGGATGCGCCGGGTATGGCGAGATCGGTGATGGTATATTTTAGGACATAGTTTTCCGACAGCGTATAGCCTGTCAGAAGACCATCTGTGACATTGTTGAAGCGATCATATTTAAATGTACCGGTGTAATTGATCGTTCCGCCTTGGCCATCCGAAACGGTGATCTGCGATGAGGTACGGCCAATGATATTGCCCGACCATCCATAGGCATCCAACATGGTGGCAGGTTGATTGGTCTGAAAAACGGCCATGAAACACACTCAATCCGGCAGCATAAGCAAAGTATTACTTAACGCTGCCAATAGCGCAGTGCAATGCGTTGGTGGGATATGGTCAGCAAGCCGGTGCTGGTGCCGATGGCCGCTTTTGCATCATGATATTAGCTTCATCAAACCTGACTATAGGGCACCCATGGAGCAGGATGCCGCGTGGGTTGGGTGAGCCCGCGGATCAAAAACGAGCGCCGAAGCGGCGCTCTTTTCATGAGGCGTTTGGCCGATCAGGATCAGGTCCACCATTGATTGTACTGAATACCGTTCCCAATCACGGGTGCGAGATTGGCAATGTTTTCAGCCGATTCCGAAAAACCCTGCAAAACTTGCGCGCGGGTGAGGCCGTTGGCGAGACCGTCCACCCAGCCCGCAACTTCGCTTGCCGAACCGTTGCGATGGAGCACATTGTTGTACATGAGTTGCACGAACCCGGTATTGTCGAGCGCACCATAGTTCTTCTGGAATTCGCTGCTCGCAATGAATTGGTTCGCCATTTGTATCGGGTTGCCGCCACCGTCGAGATAATTGATCCATCCAGACAGGCCCGTTGCGTCAGGCGTGCGGTTGAATGCAGCCTGATACATGCGATAGGCCTCGCCGGCATTCTCCGTCGGACCGACATCGAGCGCGAGCACGTCCTTGTTGCTGAAGAATACTCGTTCGACAGAATTGAGTGTGACAGTGTTGTTGCTGTCTTGCGTCAATTTCAGCGTTGTGTTGTCGACGCGCGATACGGTCAACGCCGATCGCGGCGCATCAATGCGCAGAATGTCAAAGCCTTCTTCGCCATACACTTGATCGTTGCCGGCGCTGTAGATAACGACGTCATCGCCGAGGCCGCCATAGGCTATGTCATTGCCCGCACCACCATTGATCGTGTCCGCACCCGCAAAGCCACCAAGCATGTCATTGCCTGCGGAGCCATTGAAGGCATCGCGGCCAGCAAACACAGCGGGATAATGATCGATGATTGGGCCTTTGCGATAGATATCGAGGATCGGTGCCGTAATATCGGTGATGATGAATTGGCTCGCGCCGTTTTTCAGTCCCACATAGTTCGTTACCGTGCCGCCGAGCAAAGCGCCCGTATCGAAATCGGTCTTGAAAGTGCCATTGTAAGTCGCACCGTAGCGATCAACGGCGTCACGGCCGGCTCTGTCCATGATCCCGATTTGCCAGGGCGTGGAAATGTTTTGGAGACCAACCCAACTGGGCGGGCTAAGCATATTGGTTGCGAGATAAGCTTGAAAAATAGCCATGATCATTCCTCCGGATCTTTGAATGCCATCCAAAATCGTCCGTTTTGTGGCGCTGGTTCGCTCGTTCTTCTCTTATGCTGGCTAAACGATCACTGTCGCCCCAATCTTGGATGAAAAACCTAAAACAAGTTGACGCTGGGTAAGTTGAGGCAAATGCTTTGGAAAGCGCAAGTGTCATGATAAAGACGCGGGTATTCGTGTTGGCGCATGAAAGCGTCGTCATCCCCGAGGCTCCCAGTCACGATGATTCACGATCTGCGGGACACCCTCAGATATTGGCGTGTCGTCCATCTGCTTGGTTTTTCCACCTTGCGGTCGCGCTACGCGCGTTCGCGCTTCGGGCAGGCGTGGATCTCGCTGTCGAATGCGATTTTCATTCTCGTGGTAGGCTTTATTTGGGCGAAGATTTGGCGAGTGCCGCTAGGTGAGTACCTTCCCTATGTTGGGCTTGGCTATGTAATCTTCCTCCTTCTCTCGCATTCTCTCAGCGAAAGTTGCGCTGTGCTTGTGTTAGATGCACGGGTTTATTCGAATGAGAGTAGGCCCTTTCTGCTCTCAGTTTTTGCCCTTGTTTATAAGAATCTGATTATCTTTGTGCATAATGTTCCGCTGATCTTCGCGCTGGTATTGTGGGCCGGCCCGGGGCAAGGAATTGGCTTAGCGTACCCACTTTTTTGGATTCTGACGCTCTTGTTCCTTGTCAGCGCGGGTTATGCACTCGCGCTTGTTTGCGCACGCTTTCGCGATATGACGCAAATCGTAGCGCTGATCATGCAGACAGCTTTTCTGCTGACGCCGGTCGTTTGGCAAATGGACTTCGTGCCTGCCGATTTCCGCGATCTCGTCATCATGGCTAATCCGTTTGCGGCCTTCATTGAATTGTTGCGCGGGCCTCTGCTTGGGCAAGGTGCAAGCGCATTGGTGCTGATGTCGTCACTTGGATGGACACTCGGTGCGATAGCCTTAGCGTGGCTGGCGCATAGTCTGTTCCGTCGTGAAATCATTTTCTGGATCTAGAACTGTGATAGAGCTCGATCAGGTCTCGGTTGTTTATCCTGTCAAGACGCCGCAGTCATTGTCGCTGCAACGTGCTATCTATGCCAGCGTCGGGGGGGTCATCGGGCAGAAACAGGGTCAGTCGCTCTCATATGTTCAGGCGCTGAACAGTGTTAGCTTTTCCGTTCCGGATGGGGCGAGGCTTGCTGTCCTTGGGCATAATGGCGCCGGCAAGACCACGTTGTTGCGATTAATCTCCGGTGTCTATCCACCGACAAGTGGACGTTTGATGATTTCCGGCAAGATCAGCGCGCTCACCGACATGACGCTGGGCATGGAACCGGAAGAAAGCGGTCGGAAAAACATCATTTTCCGGCTTGTTTTCATGGGGCATGATTTCAAGACGGCTCGCGCAGCGCTCGACGATATTATCGCTTTTTCCGATCTCGGCGAATTCATCGACATGCCCGTAAGGACTTATTCAACTGGCATGTATTTGCGTCTGGCATTTGCGATCGCTACGCATTTTCAGCCCGACATTCTCATACTTGATGAGATTATCGGAGCAGGAGACGAGGCTTTTCAGAAAAAGGCCTTGGCACGTATCGATACGCTTCTCGATGCAGCCCGTATCGTACTGTTTTCATCGCACGATGTGAAATCGGTAAGGCGCTATTGTAATCGTGCCATTGTCCTCGAGCACGGCAAGGTCATTGGCGATGGCGATGTTGATTCCATGCTTTCGCTCTATCAATCAAACCCGGCGGCAAAAAACTTGTCTCTAACGGCTTAAGGGTATTTTAATCTGCCGCTAAAGCCGCACGATAGGCGGTCAGCGTCTGTTGTGTGCACTTTTCCCATGAGAATTGCGCTGCCCGCACGAGCCCCTTATCGCGCGCACTTGTAAGCCAAGCTTCATCATCAAGTCCTTGCGCAAGAAGGTTTGTGAGGGTGATGGTATCGCGTGGATCGTGCAATAAGGCGGCGCCATTGGTGACTTCCGGCAGCGTCGAAGCGTTTGAGGCAATCACCGGTACGCCCGATGCCATCGCTTCGAGTACAGGTAAGCCAAAGCCTTCATAGAGCGAGGGAAAGCTGAACAGGCGCGCGCCCGATAACACGAAAGGTAAATCTGTGGCCTGAACGTATCCGAGGTATCGGAGCCAGCCTTCCCGCTCGGCATTTGTTATCTTGCGATGGAGCGCTTCACTTTCCCATCCAGTATAGCCAGCAAGCACGAGCGGAAAGCGGGTTTTCAAATCTGTTGAAAGGCGCCTATACCCATCAATAAGTGTCTCGATATTCTTCCGCGGTTCGATCGTACTGATAGCCAATGCATAGGCATTTGGTGCCAGGTTATAGCGGGCTAAAACAGGCATCAGATCGTTACTCGTCCGCGGACGAAAGTCTTGAGAGCAGGCGAGCGGAACGGCGTGGATCTTTTCTAAGGGCCAACCAAAGAATTTTGCAACTTCGTGCCGGGTATATTCTGTATCGGTGATCAGTGCTGATGCGCGTTTCAATGATAGTTCGATTTCTGCCTGCATGTAGCGAACGCGCTCTGGTGGATGGCTGTCTGTCCACAAGTAAGCTGAAAGATCGTGAATGGTCACGATCGATCGGCCGCTGAAGGGCGGAAGATAGTAATTCGGACCATGGAAAAGATGGTCTTCGAAGCCCTGCAGAGCGCGCGCCTTGAGCCAAGGATTGAGGCGGCGATACAGGGCGACAGCAAGTTGATTCTTTTGTGCACGCGTTTTCCAAGTCGCTTGCCGCGCCATGGGATCGGTCTGTGCAATGATAGGCAGATCTTTTTCAATGCGATAACCGCGTAAAAATGCAAGACGGTCGAGATCAGCGGATTGTAGACCCTTGGCAAGTTCGTAGGTGTAACGCCCTATCCCTGTCAGAGGAAACTTCACCGGATCAGTTGAGAGAATAACTTTCAAGGTGCGTCCTCACGCAGCATCCATCGAAGCGTGTCAGCGAGGTCAGGAGCCGGTAATTCGATGCCGTGAGCAGCCATACAGGCGTTCAGTTTACGAGGATCACCACAAAGACGGTGTACTTCATTGGCACGAACAAAAGCTGGATTGACATGGATTGTAAGTGCATGGCCGGTCATTGCGCTTAATTGCGCAATGACACTCTGTAAATTGTATGTCTGGCCGGTACATACATTGTAGGTTTGAGCTGCTTGGCCATACTGCAACAAGGCGAGATAGGCAGCGCCGATCATACGGATATCGTTGAATTCACGCTCGACGTGGATGTTCCCAAGTTCGATCGTGGCGCGGCGTTCGCGAAAATGACCGACAATCTTAGGAATTACGAAATTCGCAGCTTGGCCTGGCCCCGTATAGTTGAAGGGGCGTGTAATGACCAGCGGTAGGCGATCGGCATAAGTGCGCGCCATATATTCCATGGCGAGCTTGCTCATTGCGTAGTGATTAACGGGGGAGGGAATTTGATCTTCGGCAATAGGCGAATGCGGGCTATTGCCGTAAATGTTGGCGCTGCTCGCAAGAAGGACTTTCTTCACCGGTCTCTGCAACGTGCAGAGTGCGTTTAAAACATTCATGGAGCCGATTACATTCACCTTGTAAAAAGCCTCATCATCGGCATGGCCAACAAAGCTGATAGCTGCGAGGTGAACCAAAGCATCGGGGTTGGCGGCCTGCAATTCCCTTTGCAAGCCGGTACTGTCGTTCAGATCGGACAAGAGCGGAACAATTTCATGCCCTGCGGTTGCTGCCGCGGCCGCAAAGAAGCGGCCAGTGAAACCGTTTGATCCTGTAACCGCAATCTTCAAACGCGGCTCCCGTCGTTGTGGTTTGCGTCTTTAGAATGAAAAGCCAGATGCGTTGCGACGCAAATCGGCCTCCACCATCATGGCGCAAAGTTCTTCCAAAGTCGTTGTCGCCTGCCAGCCCAGCCTCGCTTGGGCGTGGGAAGCATCTCCAATAAGAAGATCGACCTCTGCCGGGCGGTAGAATTTAGGATTAACGCGCATAACGGTGTGTCCCGTGGCCGTATCAATCGCCGTTTCGTTTTCATCCCGACCTTGGAAATCGACAGCAATCCCGGCAGCTTTGAATGCCATGCGTACGAAGTCGCGCACGGTCTCCGTCCGGTTGGTCGCTAGCACATAGGTATCTGGCTGATCGGCCTGTAGCATACGCCACATACCATCGACATATTCTTTGGCGAAGCCCCAGTCGCGTTTAGCATCGATATTGCCGAGTTCGAGACAATCGAGTTGACCAAGCTTTATCTTTGCAACGGCGTCGGTAATTTTGCGAGTCACGAATTCGCGACCACGCAGCGGGCTTTCATGGTTGAACAGAATGCCGCTTGCGCCGAAAATACCGTAACTCTCCCGATAATTGATGGTCATCCAATGTGCATAGAGTTTGGCAACACCATAAGGGCTGCGCGGGTAGAATGGTGTGTCTTCTTTTTGTGGGACGGCCTGCACTTTACCAAACATTTCTGACGTGCTGGCTTGGTAAAATTTGATTTTTGGATTCAGGATACGAATCGCCTCTAGCAAATGCAGTGCGCCAATCCCTGTGATCTGGGCCGTCGTGCTCGGTTGCTCGAATGAGACACCAACAAAGCTCTGCGCTGCTAAATTATAGATTTCGTGTGGTTGGGTCTTCTGCACAAGAGCCATTGTTGTGCCGAGATCGGTGAGATCAAACTCCACCAGATGCAAATTGGGATGGGTCTGAATCCCAAGCTCTTCGATCCGCCAGAAATTGACGGAACTCGTGCGGCGGAAGGTGCCGAACACCTTGTACCCTTTTTCAAGCAGCAATTCTGCCAGATAGGCACCATCCTGACCGGTGATGCCTGTCACCAATGCTGTACGCATAACGCAACACTCCATTTGCAATGGCTTCTACAGAAGGACGAGGCGCTTTCCTAGCGGTTTTGGTCCCTATCGAGACAACAAAAAGCGGGCCTTAGGCCCGCTTTTGTTGAAAATTATAAGTAAAACGAGGCTTTACGCTTCAAGCTGCTCCGGCAGAGCACCGATGATGGTGATTTTGGAGCCATCAGGTAGCGCCCAAGAGTGCACGTCGTAAACGATCTTGTTGTCGGGCCGCGCCTCAAAGTCGAACAGAATGATATCCTTGCCGAGCTGCGTGATTTTGAAATCTGGATTGCTTTTGGCGAAGAAAGCGATTGCTTCCATCGCGCGGGCTTCCGCTGCTGAGGTTGCACCGCTTGATGCTGGGCCGGACATATCCAAATCACCGGTGTCGGGATCCGCGATCAAAGTCATCGATCCCGATTGGCTATTGAGCGAAGCCGCAAAAGGCTTTGTGGTTTCGATTGCTGCCGTGTTCACAAGCTTGGTCAGTTCCGAGGCCGTGATGTGTGGCAGGGTGCTGGCTTCAACGAAGCTGAGATGAAGGAACGATCCGGCACCAAAATTTTTGGTCAAAGAGGCAGCGATGCTGTCTTGGAGAAGCATCTCCGCTTTTTCAATCGGAATGTGGACTGTTGCGACCTGTTCGTTTCCGTCGGCGGATTGTCCGGGATACGGCGCGCCGAGTTTTGTTTCCGGCGCCTCTTTGCGACTTGCCTCGGATTCGACTGGTTGAACCCCACGAAACAAGGAGACTGAGAGCGACCCGACATTACCGTCGATCGCGACGGTGTTCGTTTCTTTTTCGACAGCCTCAACTGGCACTGTGCGTGGCGCATGGGCCGTATCGATCCGCTCATGCGCAGCGTCTAAAGTGACTTCAGCGATGACGAGCTTTGGTTGGCCAACACCTGCGCCATCGTCTTGCGTGGTTTGGAGTTGCGCCTCTCCGCCAGCATCGGCCATTTTACGGGCCGTCGGCATCTGGTTGTTTTGCGCCAAACGTTCATCATCCGCCTGAACCTGATCGGCAGCAGCTTCAATTGATACCGCTTCGAGTGCAGGGGCAACGACTTGCGTTTCTTTGGCAGCGTCGAATGAGATCGCCGCCATGCCAGCCACAATGGCACCAATCGTCAGCAATGCTTCGCGCTGTTCATGCGGACGCAATGGCTCAACGAGGAGATTGATCAGCGTCGCAAACTTATTGTCGGGTTGATGGGCTAGCGCGGGTTCGCCATCGATGTTGACGTCAAGCAATGCGGGGGCTGCGTCAGCGGTCTGGTGGTCGAGCAGATAGAGCGCTGTGGCGACCAGTGCCGTGAGCAGGGTTGATGGATGAAGGACAACGCTGCCGACCTGATTTTGGCCGGGGACGACAAGCGGTTGACGCGCGATGAACGCATCAACGAGCTCACGGAAATTGCGGCCGCGCAAAACCTGGCCGAGGGCGCCGCTGGCTGCGATATACACGCCATCGCAACGCGCAAAATGAATAACGACATCGCCGTGTTGGGGGCGGCAGAAGACGAACCATGGGTCACCTTCGTCGCTAAGGCCACGGTCCATCTCGACAGCAATGCCGGCGGCACCGAGAACGCTCTCGACGCGGTAGAATTCCGCCAATTCCTGCTGGGTCCAATCGCGCGAAAGATTACGTTCGCGCAGGGAAACGAGTTGGAACGCCACACTCAACTCCACACAACCCCGGACCGATCACGGCCGGTTGAAACCCCAAGGGTAAGATTTAGCCCTCGAACAGGATCTCATAAGTCTGGGGATCATAATACCGCATCAGGCTTTTGACAAAGCTTTTGGCGTCCAATCCCAAGGCTTCTGCCCAAACCCGGTAGCGATCCGGTGGGATCCGGCCACGACCTGTTTCAAGTTGAGAAATGAAGGTGTAATAGTCCGTCCCCACTTTCTCGGCCAACTGCCTTTGAGATAAGCCCTTGTCTTCTCTTAATTTTTTCAGCCAGCGGCCGGCTTCCTTACGAAGCTCGATCGTGTCTGCATCGGAACGGCGTTGTGGGTTCGAGTACATGGCGGTGCCCCTTTATATTTACTGTACACCTAAAAGGAGCCCGCTTGCAAGCTGAATTCAGATCGCACGCCGAAACGCGATGACGCGCTAGGCGGGGGCTGAGCCAATGATTTTGACGAATTCGGGCGATTTCAGGATAGCGTCGATCACCGCCTCGTGTGTCCATCTCCCGTCATCAAGTGCATCTTCCCAAAGGGTTATCTCATTCTTGGTGCCGTTGCGATGGAGCAGATGAGCATAAAGCTTCTCGGCGAAATCACCGTTTGAACTCTGAACAGACAGAAACTCTTCTGATGCGAGGAAGCCGGCGAGCATCTCCTTTTTGTCGAGGCCGTTCGACAAGGCTGAGACCCACGCCTTCAATCCTTCGGCATCGGGGTCGCGTGCCAAAATTGTATCGTAAAGTTCTGTAACCTGAGCCTCGATCGATGATGACGGTGATACACTTTTTGCAATAGCACCCTTATAAACCGTATCGACTGCAGCGTAACCAGACACTTTATCGAAATTGATGTCGACATTGGCAGTCGCTTCTTCATACGCGACACTAGCAACCGTCTGTGCAACCGGCGCTGATGCCACCGGTGTCCCATTTTTCACAGTAATGATCGTTTTAAAAACGGTTCCGGCCGAAAGGTCAGGCACGAAATAGACCTCAGCTCCTTTTTGACCATTGGCACCTTGCCATTCGACCACCCGCGTAACCTGTCCGAGATTCCCGATTTTCGTCGTTACGGACGCAGATTGATCAAGTTTGGTGAGGTCCGGCATATAGCGGTCCAGTACCTCGAAACTCTGAACAAGGTCATTGGTCGCTTTCTGATCCGCTGAAATGATCGATTTCCCTCCATTCACTTGATAATAGGTTTTAGCGAGAAGGGCGTCGCGAAATGCCTCTGTGACAGTGTCAAATTGTTTGAACGTGTAATATTTCCAGGTGCCGGGTGCGTCGTCGTTCTCCACCCACAAGCGACTGGCGTTTTCATCAAGTGTGATCGCATTATTGAGTTCGTCCTGTGTTGCCTCTTTGGTGCCAGGCGGAAGCTTTGAGGCGAAGACGGGTTGCCAATACCAACCCAGTGAACGCGAATCGAATTCGATCGAAAGACTACGCGCGCTGAGCCGTGCCGTATCAAGATTGATAGTGCTATTATTGAGGTCGTTCCAATAGAAATCATAAACACCATCAGACGATAGCGATGCGACATTTGGATTCGACGATGAGAATACAAAACCATTGTTGGCGGTATAATTTTTTAACGGATTGATTCCATCGACACCAATGGCGATCGTGCCAAAGAACGACAAATTGTTTTGATTGATTGCCTCATATTTGCCGTTGCCGAAGTTATACGAATAATAACCGTATTGAGGAGATCCCAAGCCGTCGAGGCGGAGCAGGGGTTGCTCTGGTGTATTGCCTTGCTGCCACGTGATTGATGTTCCATAAACAGAACCAGTCGACTTAGTTGGATTGTTGATCGTGAATTGAATGTTGTTCCAGCGCGTAATACTGGGCGCTGTTGTAATCGTGGGATCAACATTGATCTCAATAATCGTTCCAGGGTTCCAATCGTTAATCTCAACAGCTTTCTTCCAGCTCCCAAGAGGTTGCAAAAGAGTTGTGTCTTTGATGATTGTTGGCTGTGGATCCGGTGGTGAAAAAAGCTTCACGATGTCGGTAATCGCTGAGGCTGCGGATAATGCAAAATCGGCATAGGGAATAAACTTCCAGACTTTGCCCTTCTCAAGAACCTTATCAAAAAATTTGTTGGTTGCATTCGCTGTGCTGATACTCGCCTTCGCTATATCAACACCCTTCGGATTGGTTCCAGTTTTCTGATCAAAATTTTGCGTCGTATTCGTATAGCTATTCAAATTAGTTGATAGATTGATGCTGACAGTGTTGGCACCAAAGTCTACGGCGCCGTACGCCAACTCCTTCTGTTGCGCCTCTGTTGCGAGTGCCTTGTGGCTGGTGGCAATTTGATAGGTAAAATCCCCAAAAAATTGCATCCCGTCAGGCGATATTTTTGTGGGATTTCCAAGATAAAAAATATTATTGCCGCCACCACCTAACATCTTGATTGTTTCAAAATTTTGGTAGCTGAACCTTTCGTTTTTTGTATCTCCAGTTGGCAGTCTAAAGACGGCCCGTTCCGCCTCACCTTTGATGCCCGTATCACTAGCACTATCGTAGTCGTAGAAGCGGGGATCGACGCCATAAAACACGTCATTTCCCTTACCGCCAATCATGGACTGGCCGCCGATGGTCGGTGCCTTGCTAGGATCAATATAGTTTTTAAGGCCGGATTCTGTTCGATAGGGATTATTGGGCGCGCCAGCTGTGCCGCCGACATAGGTCATTTGAGAAAAGCCACCATCGCGCTCAGTGAGATAGCCGTTAGCCCAATTTGAAACGATGGCATAAATATTATCGGTCGAGTATTCTTTGTTGTTGTTCAATTGCTCAAGAGCAGCGGTCTGCGGAACCGGCGTGAAGAAAGTATTGTTAGTAGGCTTAGGATTATAAATACTATTATAAACGGCCAGTGATTGCAGATTGTTTTGAGCCCAATTAAAAGAGCCGAACGAGGGCAGAAAAACATTGTTTCCATCACCCGTCACAATCTCCTTCATGCTACTATCATAATAGATGATGTTATTCCCATCTCCCAGCTTGAGTGTGTTTGTTCCTTTCTCGCCTTGCGCGCTCGGATAGAAGATATAATTCGATGTTTTAAATGGATATGTTTGTTTTGTGCCGCTTTGCTGGAGTACGGTTACAATACCTGCAAACATTGCCGGCGAATTCATGACAATATTATTGCCGTCGCCGAGTAAGATGTTAACCTTCGAATAAGGTCCCATCAAAAAGGTATTGTTCTCATTGTTATTCCGGAAATCCATTTGATACCCGTTCGTTGGAACGGGGAACGGATTGAACAAAAGCTTATTATACGCTTCGAAAGCCGGCTTTACGCGGTCGCGATATTCGGGCGGCAAATTCGTGTCGTTTGATGAAATATTGTACTGATTGTCGTAAATGCGGCCTACTTCGGCTATGGTTCCATTGATAGCACCAGGCACAAGGTTACTGAACAAGCCCTTCGTCTTAATCGCATTTTGAGCATAATCGATCGTATAGCTGCTGATGTCGGAGCCAGACTGTTGGGTGTCAACCTTTTTTATAATATTCCATGGCCAACTCTGGTAAAGGTCTGGCTCCAATTGTGGATAGTAAATACCACCAATATTATCAGCTGGAAAATCACGCGTGCCAAGAACGCCTGGAAAATTGAAAGATAGATTTAAAGGGTTGGATTGTAACGTCGGAAAAACCGCAGGAATATTACCGAAACCAACGCTGCCTTTTGTGATGCCGTATTGTCCGATATCGGTCCACGATAATGTGGCAGGCACCGTCGTTAAGATCGAGTTCAGATTCTCAGTCATCAGTTTGTTCCTGCCAAAACTTCAATTGCGTCTGCGATGCAAAAGTGGAATTTGCCACGTGCATTATAATTTGCCGATAATGCAACTTGGTTGCAACTTGGTTGCAAGTTGGTTTGAAGTATCTCATCTCTGGTTCTGCTCAATTTGTGCAGCGGCCCCAAATTTGGGTCTACGAAGCTCTTGCACAGCATCGCATGTTCAATAACAGAAAAGTGATCGCGGTGATGGTCTCTTGTGTGAAAACGAGGCCTAGGCGATTTCTGATTGCACAGGCCCGCGTGAAAATGCGTTGGATTGCTGGGGGTTTGATGTCCCCAGCTTTCCAAAACGGCGCATTAATTCAACCGTTGCAGCATCAGCCAATAGACCGCGCTCCATCCGGCTCGGCTCATTAAAAAAAGCGCACCAATTTTTCGATCGTTCAGGACCGTCTGCAAAACGGCAAGAGCCTGATCGTCTTCAAAGATGCTTTCCATGTAGAGGACGCGTCGGCCTTCTGATTTTTCATTCCAAGCGAAGAGAAAGTACTGGCTTTGTAGATTACCTTCACGCGCCGTCTTCGGTCCTGTGATGACAGCGGTTGCTCGCGCCCACTCGTCGGGCGTGAGTTGCTTGGCAAGATCTTTGACCGCCTGATCGAGAGCCTCGATTTGTGCTTGTGCCGCGTCCGTAGCGTTTGCGAGCAGCAATGGCGTAACGGCCTCTGAGTAAGCCTTGAGTTCTTGCGGATCGATCGTTGATTTGGTTAGTGCGTGACTTATATAGCGCAAGGAGCGGTCGATTAATTCAACTTGCCGTTCTTTTTGAAGTGGCGTGAAGACAGCCATATTCAGGCGTTCCTTGGCCGCATTGGCCTTTGAACGCAAATCTTCAAGCATGGTTCGCCACGCAGGATTACCTGGCGTTTCCTTTGCAAAGATGCCTGCTCCCGCAATGCCCAGCGGTAAATGCGACAGGGATTTGAGTTGGTCGTACAGAACGGGCGTATAAGGGCGCGAACCCAAATGTTTGCCTTTGATGAGTGTGACCTTGTCGCTCACGACAAAAACAGGAACATCGCCGTACAGAGCCTTTGAGCGCGCCTGCGCATAGGCTGAGCGCCCGGCCATATTGAGATCGGAAAAGAGGTCTTTGTCGCCTTGAAAGGCCGAGGCCCGAGCCGTCAGGCCCAAAACTGCCAAACATGTTATGGCCAACAGCATCCGCTTGGCTGTACTCAATCTCTCTCGCTGTTGGATGATCATGATGGTCACTCCCAAACCTTCATCTGCGTTTTAATGGTACGATGGCCATTGGGCGATAAGCGCAGACAAAAGTCCAGATCGTACCAGAGCATGCCCATCAAATTTCAAAGCGACGGCGACGGCGACGGCCTAACATTCGCATGATCGCTGTCGTTGTTCTCGCATCGAGAAGACGTCACTGCGGATGATACCGCCCCAAAGAAAAAGAGCGCCGCGATGGCGCTCTTTTCCATTCTCATAGGCATTTATCCGTCGATCATTTTTCGCGGAATGTTTTTGCAAACACATCTGTCAGGGGTGAGATGAGGAATTGCAAAACAGTTCTCTCGCCTGTTGCGACGACGACTTCCGCCGGCATCCCTGCCGTCAGGCGGCCTTGCATTTCCTTGGGAATATCCGTGTCACGAATGGCGATTTGCACCAGGAAGTATGGCATCTTCGTTGTTTCATCGACCATTCGGTCACGTGAAACGATGCTGATGTGTCCCATCACGACGGGCGTCGTGCGCGCTTGGAAATTCGGGAAACGGACTTCGGCTTTCTCGCCTGCTTTGATGCGATCAATATCGGTCGGGCTGATCTGAGCTTCTACGATCAACTCGTCATTGAGCGGAACGACTTCTGCCAGCGGCTCCCCGGGGCGCACGACAGCGCCAACCGTGTTGATGCGAACATTCTGCACAACGCCTGATCGCGGCGATGTAATATCGAGACGACGGAATACATCTTCAGCCACACGCAGTTTTTCGTTGATGTCGTTCAGCTTCTGCCTTGCATCCAGCAATTGTGCTGCGACTTCCTCGCGTTGCTTCTGCTTGGTCTGCTGAATCTGCATCTTCATTTCGGCCATGCTGTTCTGAGCCTTCGAGGACTCTGCCTCGTTGCGGCCGACAACACCTTCGAGACGCGCTGCTTCACGTTCAAGCTGCAACCAGCGTGTTTTCGGGATCAGTCCCTTTTCCGCAAGATCGCGGACGCCAGACAGTTCGTCCTGAATGAAGTTGAGTTGCTTCTGTGCCGATTCACGCTCGAGGCGTAGTCCGTTGATCTCGGATTGATATTGCGTCACACGGCCTTCGAGAATGCCAATCTGGCCGTCGATCGATGCTTTGCGTTCACGAAACTGCGCGTCTTGGTCGTCAATGACCTTTTTGACGGACGGATTGTTGGCGCGTGACAGCAAAGAAGGCGGGAAAACGACCTTGTCAGCGCCGTCGCGCTCAGCCGTCAAACGGGCTTCCTGGGCGAGGAGTGCATCTGCCTGATTGCGAACGACCTCAAGATTAGCTTTGGCCTGAGTATCATCCAAACGGAAGAGAACTTCGCCTTCTTTGACCTGGTTGCCTTCCTTGGTGGCAATCGTCTGGATCATGCCGCCTTCGAGATGCTGCACGACTTTGCGACGGCTTTCATATCCAACTGTAGCTTGTCCGACGACGGCGCTGTCGAGGCGGGCAAAGGCTGCCCATCCCAGCGTGCCAAAAATAAGAACGGCAATGATTGTGTAGCCGAGCGCGATGACCGTGCGTGTTTCATCGATCGCGGGTGGCGTATCGGGTACTTCATCTTCGGCGATGGCTTTTCCATCATAAGCGGCAGCATATTTGGAAGATGTAAAGCTCTTCCAGATTTCCCAACGTCGCACATTCCAGATGGGCGATGCTTTGAATTGCGCCCACAATTCATCGCTTCTTTTCTGATTGGTCTTCTGATTCATCGGTTCGATCCAAATGGCTTTCAGACGGCTTCACGCTGGCCGCCAGGACCCGTCGTTTGCTGCGATACGTTTTGTTGATAAGGGGCTTGCCCTTGTTGGGGCGTTGCTTGTTGTTGCTCGCCCTGACCCGGCACAACTTTAGGCGTCATCAATTTTGTGAGAATCTCATCGCGCGGGCCGCCCATTTGCACCACACCATCCTGCAGCACGAGAATGAAATCCACGAAGGAGAGGATGTTCATCTTGTGGGTCACGACAACGACGGTTCGGCGCTGTTCTTTCAACTTGCGCAACGCTTCCACAAGCGCCTCTTCACCGGCGGTGTCGAGGTTCGCATTTGGCTCATCGAGAATGATGATGCTTGGATCGCTATAAAGTGCACGTGCGAGGCCAATGCGTTGACGCTGGCCACCTGAAAGCGCTTGTCCGCCGTCGCCAATCTGGGTGTTATATCCCTCTGGCATGCGTTGGATCATTTCGTGAACGCCAGCCATCATCGCTGCCGTTATAATCTTGGCATCGTCGATCTCTGAGAAGCGGGCGATGTTCTCGGCGATTGAGCCGGCAAATAATTCCACGTCTTGCGGTAGATAGCCGATGTGCTTGCCGAGATCGTTTTGATCCCAGTGATTGATTTCATTGCCATCGATGCGGACATTGCCTTGGGCGGCCGGCCAGATACCGGTCATCACACGCGCGAGGGACGATTTCCCGGCGGCGCTGGGGCCAATGATGCCGACCGCAGCACCAGCTGGAATGTTGACGGAAATATTCTTTAGGATCGGAATATTGCGTCCGGGTGCGAAGGCAATAATATTTTCAACGGCGAGATGGCCGTTGGGCCGCGGCAACGCCATGCGGCTCGGGTCTGGACCAAATTCACGCAGCAATCCCTGCACGCGCGCATAGGCCGAACGCATGTTGGTGAAGCCTTTCCAATTCCCGATCGCAATTTCGACGGGTTGAAGCGCGCGCCCGACGATGATTGAGGCGGCAATCATCATGCCGGGTGTGATTTGTCGTTCAAGCACGAGGTAAGCGCCGAGGCCAAGAACAAGGCTCTGCGTGAGCATGCGATGGAACTTGGCGAGAGCGACAATCAATCCGGCTTTATTCGAAGCAGCAGCCTGCCATGCCAGAACGCTTTCATGATGCTTGGACCAGCGCTCACGCAGCGGCTCAACCATGCCCATTGCATGAAGAACTTCCGAGTTGCGGAAGGTTGTATTGGCATGTGTCCCGGCCTTGATCGCATCATTCTGCGCGCGATTGAGCCGCTCTTTGGTCGTGACTTCGTTCAGAATGGCAAGGGTAAAGGTGATGATAGCGGCAACGATAACGAAGATGCCGAACCAAAAATTGATCAGGAAGGACGCCGCGACGTAAAGAGGAACCCAAGGAAAATCGAGGAAGGAGAGAAAGCCTGCGCCTGTCAAGAACTCGCGGATCGAGTCGAGGTCACGCAGAGCCTGGGTCGGCGGTGTACCCTGTTTCCGCAAAGTGAACTTTTGGATGGCGCGGAAGACTTCTGGGTTCACGACGCGATCGAACTTCACACCGGCGCGGATCAAGACTTGGGATCGCACCATCTCGAGCAGCGCAATCACACCATAAAAGAAGGCGAGGATAAGCGTCAGGAAAAGGAGCGTCGAAATGCTACGGCTTGCCAAGACGCGATCATAAACCTGCATCATGTAAATGGGGCTGACGAGGCCGAGCAGGTTGATGAAGAAACTGAAGACCACTGTTCCCATCAAAGCGGGCTTGATGGCTTTGAGGCCTTTATTGATGACGGTTGCGATCTCACCCTGGGCGGATCGTGGGGTAGGGGCTTTCATGGTCGCTTTCCGAACATCGTTGACGCAACATACTTCCGTAACGGAAGGTAGCTTGCAGCGAAATCCGCTGCGCATGACTTCGTGGAGGTAACAACGCACATCCCACAATCCAAGACCTTTATACCATTTTCTTGCGAGAAAATCGAAGTTGGTCGTATGGCTGCGATCTGCAGCGCAGATCTCGAGCGAGCGAAGAGCAAATAGAGTACAAAACCTAAAATGGGGATTTCTGCCTGTTCATGGCTCAAGCCGCCATTTGGTTGGACGTCAGTCAACGTAACCGACATAGCAGGGACTGATCGTGCCGCGCCGACATATGAGGCATGCTGGATATGGCGATCGTCATGCTTGCCTTCAGCATAGGGCCAAAGGGGGCGCATAGTGCACAAAGTGTGCCCTCTGTAAAAATTAAAGTATTGGAAAATATATAGAAAAAGACTTTCAATTGGCGAAATTCCGGTAAGCTGTTTCTTGTTGCTCCAAAAGCTGGCTCCAAACCAGACCCCCGATCCCAGCCCCAATCCCAGCCCCAACCCCAATCCCAAGCCCTAGCCCTAGCCCTAGCCCTAGCCCTAGCACTATGTCACCTTGAAAAAGCCTCCCAAAGCGCCGGCAACCCTTGCCGCCGCTCTCGCAGCTCTCTGGGCTTCCTCTTAATCCGCCGCTCCTTCCGGCCCTGCAGCTCCCTCCGCGTACGCCTATTCCGCCACATAGGCTGCGAGTGTAGCTCGCACCACGCCCTTCGCTTACAATGCTCCCATCGCTCACATTGCTATCATCAAGCGCATCTCTCACATCTCTCACATGTCTCGCATCTCTCACGTCACTCATATGGCGACATCCCTTGGTCTGACAGTGATGGAAAGGATCCATGACTTGTCGGCGCAGACTTTCTTGCGATGGCTGCCTTGAGCCTTTTGATGGCCTTTTTCATGCGAATGCTTGCGCGTGTCTCGTAACGCTCAAAAGAAGATAAGCGCTTGATCTGGTGAGGCGTGAGGTCGTCTTGTCGCACGCCATGCGGAAGTTCACATCTCCGCACACCGAAGATGCGGTAAAGCATCGATAAGGTGCGCTCGTTGAAGGGTATGGGTGTATCACGCGGTGGAATGATAAAGCCTTCAATCACAGTGATCAGGTGAATGATGTCACTTTGTGTTAAGGTTTTTGGCGATCCAAGGCGTTGCGATGAAAGAACTCTTTTCATCTCTGAAATGCGTTGCAATTCACATTGCTGCACAGCTATCTCATAACATATCCCGCTGATTTCATCATTGATGGGAAATTCCTCTGACATGTCGCTAAGGAGAGCTTGATGCCATGCATCAATTTGATTTTGAAAATAGGGAAGCTTTGAGACAGGGACTGAGAGGCCATGCTTTAGGGCGTTGCGGCGTATTTTTCTTCGCTTTGGTGTGCTGCATCTGTCCGCTTTGGCGAGGCTTTCAGCAGCGTTTTTTGCCCCATTTTTTGCCTTGCTCTCTTGAAGCTTATCAATGGCCTCAGATTTGTTCTCCTTAGATGCTTTTGTGTGGTGGTGAGAGTGGGTAATTGAAGGGCTTGATCCCTTATGATGACATTTCTCATTGGCCATCGAAGTCGAACCTCTTCACATCGTGAGCAAAGCTCGCTACGCCATTCTGCTCAGCTCTTTCAGATGCTTTTCCATCCTCGTTGATGATGGGAGGGGTTTGGTCCTTTAATTGCATTATATCTTCTATAAAGGATCGCAAATCTTCGAGTGTAATGTGTGATCGCCTCATACGTTCAAGGCACCTGCCTATCATACCTTCGATGAGATTGATCTGAGCGATACGATTTTCGAATTGTTTTGCTATCATGTCGCTTGGTTGCATGGCGCATGAATACTGCGACAAATCACACAGAAGAAGGTTCTCATCCTTCTGATTAAGAAGCTCTTCGCTCCCCATAAATTTATTGCGATAGCGATCAATTTTCAATTTCATCTCATCGCCAAGAGTAGGTTCGGCCATGTTGAGGATATGGGAATTCATCCTTCTGTATCGCATGACGAGCCAAGCATCATCCATGACTTGCCTGACGTAAAATTCTTCAAGAATGTCCCGTGGCTCTAATTTGAGCCTGAGTGTCTGGTAGAGAGCGAAGTACTGAGCTGGATCTTCGTCTGAGAGGAGGGGCGGTGGACCCATCAAATCAGAAAATATCGTTTCGACATTTTTAGAGCCCTTCTTAGGCTTCTTGCGAGTGGTCTTCTCGCATTTTTTGCTCTTCGCGCCTTCAACACTCTTCTCGCGAATAAGGTCGTCGAAGTCCTTGTTCTTTTTACGCTCAGTCACGGTCTTTCTCCAGGTTACAAAACTCAAAGTCGTGGAGAGCAGACAAATTAAATTTGAGTTCTGTATTGGAGATATCTTCCGCTTCCGTTCACATATATCGTATGGGGCGGCACAATATACAAGGGGGTCTTCATCGTGAGGAGAAGAAATTTGATGTTAATGTCGCCTTAAAATGAAAATGATAAAGACCTATCAATTATCAAGGGAAAATAATTCAAAGAAATATCATGTCTGATTTCCGAGAATATTATTGGCGTTAAGTAGGCCTTAAAAATATTTTGATCCTATTTTTAAATAAGCCTCATTGATAAAGAGCCAAAATCATAAGAAGCCCTCAATAATGGTTGGGAACAGGTTTAGAAGCGTTAAGGTAGGGTGAATGGTGACGTTCGAAATTATGCGAATAGGTATCAAAAAATCTCATCACATTATGATGATATAAAATTTGCATGCCCATTGGGCTTGTCTCTAT
>Ga0214917_10001545_pt1 | contig 29447 bp, 23 predicted proteins | sample LL_1208_BB_MetaG_FD_177983 | JGI IMG/M metagenome (GOLD analysis project Ga0214917, IMG submission 177983) | Freshwater microbial communities from Lake Lanier, Atlanta, Georgia, United States - LL_1208_BB | ecosystem: Environmental > Aquatic > Freshwater > Lake | place: USA: Georgia | collected... | reverse complement strand
CTCGGCACGGCAGACGTGCGCTCCTTCGGGCTCACCTGGGAAGACTGCGAGGATCTACTCAAGCAGCTCGGCTACACCGCCCACGTCGAAATCTCTGCGGCCTAGCCAGCGGCTTTTCGCCTGACCGGTCGCCCGCCCCTACAGCCCCACCTTCTTCCACGCGTCGCGGACCGCCTTCTTCGCGTCTTTCCCGAAGCGATCCGCGTCGCCCGCGATCTGCACCGTGATCGCCGCCATGTCGGCAAACACGCTCGTCCGCGAGAGCTGCAGCACCGCCTCGTACCAGATCCGCCCCGCCACCTCCCAGGCATTCCCACCCAGCGCCACGGCCGCGAGCGCAAACGCCCGGTTCGGGATCCCGGAGTTGAGGTGCACGCCGCCGTTGTCGGCCGCCCCCGTATAAAGCTGCTTCATGTGGGCCGGCTGCGGATCGCTCCCGAGGTCGGGGTCGTTGGCATACGCCGTCCCCGGATGGAGCATGTCGCGGATCCCCCGCCGCGTCTTCGCCGGCACCAGCACCTCCCTGCCGATCAGCCAGTCGGTTGTGTCCACGGATTCGCCCCGCCGCCACTGCCGCACCAGGATGCCGAAGACGTCGGAAAAGTGCTCGTTGAGCGCGCCCGACTGGCCGCGGTAGACGAGGTTGCTCGTGAACGACTGCACGCCGTGCGTCAGCTCGTGGGCCACCACGTCGAGCGACCGCGTGAAGCGGCCGAAGACACGGCCGTCGCCGTCGCCATACGCCATCTGCCCGCCATCCCAGAAGGCGTTGTCCATCGGCTGATACTTGCCCGAGCCGTCCGGCTCCCCCACGTGCACGCTCGACACGAGCGTCATGCCGGCGTCGTCGAGCGAGTTGCGGCCAAAAAGCTCCCGGTAGAAGTCGTAGGTGTCGCCCGCGAAGTCGTAGGCCTCGTTCACCGCCACGTCGGCCGACTTCTTGTCGCCCTCGCTCCGCACGAGTTTTCCGGGCAGCTTGTCCTGCTGCTTCGCGTCGTAGACCAGCCGGTGCTTGGCCGCCGCCGGCGACGGCAGCGCCATCATGCCCGGCATGTTCTGGGCGAAGGCCCGCACCGCCCGCACCGCCGCCGATCCCGACAGCCCCGCGATCGCCCGCTCCCGCACCGCCGGATCGGGAGAACGACACAGCCGCTCGAGCATGTACGGCGGCACGATGCACTGGATCGATCGTCGCCCCATCGAAATCCCCCCTCGCATCGGTTCAAGACGCAGAAAATGGGCAAGAAAACCCGCCCCGGACACGCCCGATTGGGCTGGGTTGTCATCCCCTGACGATTGGAGAGCCACCCTCCTAGGGGTGTCCTCGTACGAGCGGAAGATTAGCCATACCGAGGAGGCCATGCAACCGATGCGATCACGCCCTCTCGCGATCCCCGCCAGCGGTGCCTACGGCGCCCTGCAGCGCCGAATCGCCACCGGCCTCATGGCCGCGGCCGGCCTGCTCACCACGGCCGCCACTGCCGGCGATTTCAGCGCCATCCTCCACGGCCTCACCGCCCCCGTCCGGGCCCTGCACCGCGAAAAACCGGCCAGCTGCCCCGATGACCGGGTCGAACGGCTCGCCGCCGAAATCGACTGGCTCGAGCACCACATCGACGCCTACGGCTCGATCGTCGCCAAGCACCCCGACGTGTGGGGCCAAAGCCGCCTCACCCGCCATCGCGCCGAATACGAGGAGCAGCTGCGGGCCCAGCTCGGGGGGTTTCAGGAAATCAACAACGCCAGCCTCCGCCGCAGCGACCAGGCGTTTCTCGGGCTGGCGCTCGCCCTCGGCGAATCGACCGCGTCGGGCAGCTCGACAAAGCCCGCCCAGGCCTCGGCCAGCGTCACCACCATGATCTCGAACCCCGCCAGCGACACCTCCGGCGTGATCGCCCGCACGCCCCCGTTCGCCGCCACGGAAAAACCGTTCGCCACGTTCGGCCTCGACAACGCCAACGCCATCGGCCTCGAGCCCACTATCCACCTGGACCACCTCTCCCGCTACCTGCACCACCTCCAGGAGCTCCGCCGCATCAACGAGGGGGACGACATCGCCGATTCGCCCGGCTACGCGCTGAACCTCGTGCGGATCCCCGTCTCCATCCTGCCCGGCAAGAACACCGCGGCCGGCCACGGCGCCGAGATCACGATCATCGCCGACATGCAACTCGGCGAGGATCTCTTGCCCACGACGTTTCGCAACCTCGTCGTCAACGACCTGGTCGACCTGCTCGCCCCGCCCCTCACCTACGCCGCCAACATCCCCGCCGTCCGCGACGAGTGCGTGCCGTCGGCAGGCCCGCTGCCCGGGTGCTTTGACGGCTGCCCGCCGGAGGTGTCGCCGGACCGCGTGGCGGATGGCTCTCCCGGCGTGCACGGGCCGGCTGCCGGCGGGGCCGCGATGGCCGCGGTGCGCACCATGCGGGCCCGGACCGTGTCGGTCCCTTCGCCCAAGCTCCGGCGGGCGCGGATGCCGTTGCCCCCGGAGCAGCTCGTCGACGCGATCGGCGAAAAACAGCTCGCGCTGCTCATCCGGGCCACGATCGAGGCCCTCGGCACGCACCCCGCCAGCTCCCCCTGCATCGACTACGCCGACGTCCGCGGGTTTCTCGCCGAGGAACTCCAAGCCGCCTGCGACTTCCTCGCCCAGGACCGGCAGCGGCACGCCTGGGCCGAACTGGCCGGGTGGAACTCGACCGGCTGCAACCTCGCCGAGCTCGTCCGCAGCCGCCGGGCCAACGAGATCGAGCTCCGCCGCCGCAGCTTCTTCGCGAGCCTCGGCATCGACGAGCCGATTCCACGGGCCGGGCTGTTCGACGACGCCATCCCGGCCGACATCGGCTCGGCCGCGCTGGCCCTGCCGGACGGCGTCGTGGAAAACCCCTGCGGCAACGACCGCTCTGCCCGCCGCCTCTGCACCACCGCCACGGCGGTGCTCGCCTGGGCGATCCTCGTCGAGTCGGCGCTCCTCGACGAGCGGCTCGCCGACGACATGCGGGAAAGCGGCACGGCCCGCGGCGTGGCGGCGGGATACTCGCCGGCCGGCCCCGGCGGCGGCTCGATGGCTGGCGGCATGGCCGCATGCGGCCGGCCCTTCTTCGGGCCCGACCCCTCGCCCGAGGCCCGCGCGGCCTTCAATGACTACGTCCGCCGCCGCTGGCCGATCCGAGTCTTCGCCCTTGATCCCGTCGCGCAGGAGCAGAACGTCGAGGAGCAGTATGCCCAGCGCCGCGAGATCCAGGTGGCCATGGCGATGGCCGTCGCCAGCGGCCGGGCCAGCAGCCAGGCCCTCGCCCGCTACGCCCGCCGGCTGGAGACAGACCTGGCCACCGTGTCGCTCAACAAGACGGCCGTGGGGTTCACGCACGGCCCCGACACGTTCGGCTGGCGTTTTTATCCCCGCATCCAGCCGGCGGCCACCCGCGGTAACCTCGTCGCCCTCGCCGACGCCCTCTGCGGCCAGCCCGCCCATCGCGACCTCGCCGACCGGCGGATCGAGCCCGGCAGCCGTGAGTGCGCGGCGATCATCGTGATGCCGTCGTTCGTGCCGTTCATCACGCTCGACGTCCGCACGAACTGGTTCTGCCTCGCCCATCCCAAGTCCACCGACCAGAGCATGCGGCAGGCGATGCTGCTCTCGCGGAGCGTGAAGGCGATGCAGGAGTCGGCGGCCCTCTGCGGCCAGTGCGCCCACGCCTACCGCGGCGGCGAGGTGGCCCGGCTGCTCCGCCGCGTCGACCAGCTCGACCGCGAGCTGCCGCTGCAGACGATGCTCGCCCAGATCCCCTACGAAAACACCTCCGGCGGCTTCGAGCTCTTCAACACCGGCGTGACCGACCTCGCGCCCGAGCTCGTCGGCTGGTACGGCGGGCCGGGCATCGACCCCGCCGCCACCACCACGCTCTTCCTCGTCGGCAAGGGCTTCAGCGTGCACGACACGAGCGTGATCGCCGGCGGCCGGCCCGTAAAGGCCACGCTCATCAGCCGCCAGGTGCTGCGGGCCGAGATCCCCGCCGGCGTGCAGACGATCCGGCCCGCGCTCGCCGCCGCCCGCATCCCCGGCAGCCCGCCCACCGCCGCCGCGGTCCGCCATCCCCGCGGCATCGTCCTCGCCGCCGGCACCGAGCCGCTGCCGGCCCCCACTGCTCCGAGCAGCCCGCCGGCCGCTCCCGTCAGCCCGCCGGCCGCTCTCGTCAGCCCGCAGGCCGCCGGCGCCGGCCCTGCCAGGGAGTCGCTGCGGCTCTCGCTGCCGGCCGCCGGTGCCGCCGTGTCGGCGGGCACGCCCTGCGACTGCCGGCTCGACTGCAACGCCCGCGAGGTGGTCGACATCCACGTCGCCACCCCGTACGGCGTGAGCGGGCACCTGCTCGTTCCGGTGGCCACACCGGCCGGCGATTTGGGCCCCTGCGATCTGGCCTTCGCCGCGGGCAACTCGATCCGGCTCACCACCTCCCCCACCAAGGCGGGCACCTGGCGGGTGAACGAGTTCTTCGAGTCGGCGGCCGACGAGATCGTGATCCGCGTGCCCGCCAGCTTCGCGCCGCCCGCCCGGGCCGCGGTCACCTGCCTGCTCCGCGACGACGCGAACGCCGCGACGGCGGGGCAGTTTTCGATTCCGGCGCCGACCTTCGACGCCCGCCGCAACGCCTACGTGCTCGCCGGGGCCGAACTTCGCAACTTCATCGGCGACACGTCGCGGCCCGCGACCGACAAGACGCTCCGCGGGGCGGTGAAGCCCTACATCGACGCCGTGGCCGCCGCCACGCCCCCGGGCGGCACGCCGCCGGTCGATCGCGACCTCACGCTCACGGCCCAGCTCGTCACCGAGCAGAAGACGATTCCCATCGACGGGGCGATCGCCGTGCAGGTCCGCCGCAGCGATCTGCCCGCCGACGACGCCGCGGAGTGATGGCAACGCCGCAGGGATCGCCTCTGCGACGCATCGCCCCGCGGCCGACACTGGCGTCAGCCCGATCGCTAGGCCGCCTGCAGCGACTCGACACTCGTGATCTGCAGCAGCCCGCAGTAGACCAGCCGGTCCTCGTCGGGATACGAGACATACACGCGGGTCTTTCCCAACGCGACGCACTCGGGGTGGTGCACCTCGTGTGCCTCGCCGCTCGACATGCGAATCACGAACGGCTCGAACGGCCGCCGCAGGATGAATTCGCGAATCGCTCCAGCATCCATCGTCAGGCACCTCCCGATCCCAGCCACGCACACGCCGCAGATGGTGAACGCATGTGCACTCATGATACCGCCCGCGCCGGCGGCTGGCCAATCCCGGCCGCGGGGCGGATCGCCGCGAACGCTCAGCGGATCGCGGCGACCAGTTCGGCCAGCCCCTCGCGGGTCGATTGCGGATGGCGAAAGCCGGCCGCGACGAGCTTGTCGCAGGGGAAGACGCTCGTTTCCCGCATGGCCCGCAGACGGGCGGACGTGAGCGGAAACTCGCGGCCCGTCGCGGCCGTCACGAGGTCGCCGACAGTGGCCAGGCAGCCCGCCAGTGCCGCGGGGATCCGCCGTGGTGGCGGGCAGCCGGCGAGCTCGGCGACCAGGCCGGCCAGTTCGGCCAGCGAGTGGGTCTCGCGATCGGAGACGTTGAAAACGCTCACCGGCTCACCACCGAGCAGCTCGCCGCTCGACGCCGCCGCAAACTCGATCGCCGCGGCCAGGTTCTTTCGCGACACGACCGACTTGCGGGTGTCGCCGCGGCCGACCAGGCACGGCCGGCCGGACACGATCTGCCGCACGAAGGCGGCCAGATTCGCCTCGTTGCCCGGCCCGTAGACCGGGGCGGGCCGGAGGATCACGGCGGACCGGCCCGGCAGGGCGAGGGCCCAGTCCTGCACCAGCCGCTCCGCATCGGCCTTGGAGCGGCCGTAGTCGCTGCCGGGATCGCCGGCGACGCCCACCGCCTCCGCCCCCGCGTGGGCCGGCACGGCCTTGATCGAACTGGTGAACACGACACGGCTCACGCCCTGGCGGGCGGCCCACTCGAGCCAGTCGCGGGTGCCCGCCACGTTGCCCCGGCGAAACGCCTCCACGTCGGCCGGTGTCGGCCGGGGCACATGCTGCTTCACCTCCATGTGAATGAGGGCGTCGATCGGCCCCGCGGGCGGCACGGCCGAGCCGGCAGAACTGCCCCCGAGCAGAAACTCATCCCGGCAGGCGGCACTCCACCCCTCCGGGTGGTATGCTGGCGGCGTCCTGCCGGTTGCCACGCCGGTGTGGCCGCGGGCGGCCAGCCAGCCCAGGAGGCCACGGCCGACGAATCCGCTCGCTCCGGTGACCAGCAGCCTCATGGCCAGAGAATACCCGCGCAGCGTGCCAAAAACCGCCTCCTTCACGAAAAACGCACTGGCGAGCAGGGGCGGGGGGCGACACCGCCTGGCAGGCTTTCTCCGATGGAAGCCCGTGTTTATTTCGAATTGCCCGGGTGGCGAATTCTCTTGTTACAGTGGAAGCATGCCCAGTCGTTCACCATCCTCCCCCAGCCTGTGCTTCGCCGCTGCCGCGGCATGGCTCTTGTGTGCGTCCGTCTTCCTGGCGGTCGGCAGTGTGGAGTCCGCCCCGGCGGCCCGCGGGCCGTGCGGCGGTCGGGCGGTGCCGGCCCGTGGGGCGACGGCCATGAACGACACCGTCGACCATGGCCGTACGGTCGTCCACGGCGCGATCGGCCCGGTCAGGAAGGTCTGGTCGCTCGGCAGGTTCGTCAACGATCTGCGGAAGCCGCGGCCTCCGCGGCAGCGGAGCGAACGACCCACGACCGGTGCCGACGGCATCGAGGCGATGATGACGTCGTCGACCCTAAGGCAGATGCTCCTCCTCGACGATCATCGCCATTTCGTCTCCGACGCCGCTGCGGCATGCCCGCAGGCGGGCCACTACCGTTTGCTGCTGCGACCGCCGTCGGCTCTCTCCTGATCAGTTGATCGCCGGGGCGTTCGCGCCCGGGCCGCGCACGCAGACACCCGCCGCGCGGCGGCCGATCGACGCCTCTCCGGCCCTCCCTGACGCCCGCGATCACGGGCGGCCACTCTGGAGCGTCCGCCATCCCCGACAGCCCGTCACCGTCTCCTCACCGGCCCATCTCGAGCTCCTCCCATGTGCGGCATCTGCGGAATCATCGGCACGGATCCACGGCAGGTCGAGCCTGCCGTCCGCACGATGATGCGCGCGATGGTGCACCGCGGCCCCGATGACGAGGGCTACGAGCAGAGGCCGATCGGCCCCGGCACCTCGGCCGTGGCCGGGCTGGGATTCCGGCGGCTCGCGATTCTCGACCTCTCGCCGGCCGGACATCAGCCGATGGTCAATCCCGACACCGGCGACGTGCTCGTCTTCAACGGCGAGATCTACAACTTCCGCGACCTGCGGACGCGGCTCGCCGGCGAGGGGATCGAGGTCCGCAGCTCCGGCGACACCGAGGTGCTGCTCAAGGCGGTCTCGCACTGGGGTGAAAAGGCGATCGACCTCCTCGACGGCATGTTCGCCTTCGCCTTCTACGAGGCCCGCGGCCGGAGGATCCTCCTCGCCCGCGACCATGTCGGCATCAAGCCGCTCTACGTGGCGCAGGTCCGCGGCGCGTTCGTGTTCGCCAGCGAGGTGCGGGCCGTGCTGTCGTCGGGCATCGTGCCGGGCGACGTCGATCCCGCCGGCATCGCCACGTTCCTCGCCTACGGCGCGCCGCAGGATCCGTTCACGATCCACCGCGGGATCAGGTCGTTTCCCTCCGGATCGTTCTGCTGGATCGACGCCGGCGCGGCGGACGGCGATGCGGCCCTCCGGCCGACCCGCTTCTGGAACTACCCCAGGGTCGACGCCGCCGCGACGGAGGCTGAGGAACTGGAGCGGATCCGCGACTCGCTGCTGGTGGTGATGCGGGACCAGTCGGTGGCCGACGTGCCCGTCGGAGTGTTCCTCTCGGGCGGCATCGACAGTGCCGTCATTGCCGCGAAGGCGAGGAAGTGCATGCCGTCGCTGCGCACGCATGCCGTCGGCTTCGAGAGCGGCAGCCTTAAAGATGAACGCGCGGCCGCGGCCGCGACGGCGCGGGCCCTGGGCACCACCCATTCGCAGACGGTCCTCGACCACTCGCGGATCACCCAGCTGTGGCGCGACTGGCTGGCCGCCGCCGACCGGCCGAGCATCGACGGCCTCAACACCTTCATCGTCAGCGGCGCCGTGAAGGCGGATGGGATGACCGTCGCCCTCTCCGGACTCGGCGCCGACGAACTCTTCGGCGGCTACCCGCAGTTTCAATCGGTGCCGGCCCTCTACCGCTGGCTGCGGCCGTTCGTGGGCCTGCCGCACGGCCTGCGACGGGCGGCCGCGTCGGCCCTGTTCGCACCGCTGCGGTCGAACCGCCGCGTCCGGGCCGTCGAGATCTTGGCCGGATGCGATTCGCCGCTCGACGTGCTGCTCCGCATCCGGCGGGTGTTCACCGATGCCGACCTGGCCGGTCTCGGCCTGCGGTCCGCCGACCTGGGGCTGTCGCGGCACTGGCTCGCCGCCGAGGAATACGGCCAGCTCGCTCGCGACGCGACCCCCGACACGTTCCACACGATCTCCGAGGCCGAGATGCGGCTCTACCTCGGCAACACGGTGCTGCGCGACGCCGACGCCAACAGCATGGCCCACTCGCTGGAGGTGCGGGTGCCGTTCCTCTCGCGACAGCTGATCGAATGCGTGGCGCGGCTGCCGGGCTCGATGCACCTGCCGCGCGACGGCGAGCAGAAGCACCTCCTGCGGCAGATCGGCCGCCAGGTCCTTCCGGAGGAGGTGTTCCAGCGGCCGAAGACGGGCTTCTCGCTGCCGATCGGGCAGTGGATGTACGGCGGCCTGCGGGACGAATGCGACGCGGCGATCGAGACCCTCGCCGCGTGCCCGGCCGTCGATGCCGCCGCCGTGCGGGCGAAGTGGCGGTGGTTCATCGACAACCGCCACCGCACCTACTGGGATCGCCCGCTGGCGATGGTGGCGCTGGGCAGCTATCTGCGGCGGGTGCCGGGCTTCGGCGGCCCGGGCTTGGGCGGCGTGTGACCGATCGGGGCGGCGAGCGTGGCGGCCGGCCGGCCCGGAATCCGGGCCCGAGCGGCCGATTACCCGCCGGTCTTCGCGGGCGCGACGAACCAGGCGTTGGCGTAGCCGACGCTCGGCACGTCACCCCACGCCGCACTGCGATAGACCATCTGATCGTCGAGCAGGCACAGCCGATAGCCGTGCCCGAGCAGATGGTCGAACACGGCCGGGAAGTAGGTGTGCTGCCTGTCCTCCGGATTGAAGCCCACCTCGCAGATCACGATCGCGATGCGGGCCGACGCCAGCAGCGACTGCCCTCCCCGCAGCACTTCGAGATCGTAGCCCTCCGTGTCGGTCTTCAGGATCGTGATCCTCTCGATGCCCTCGCGTGCGGCGAAGCCGTCGAGGGTCGTCAGCTCGATCGTCTCGCTCGCGGCCGCCCCCGACCGCCAGGCGTCCTGATTGGCGATCGAATGCCACTGCGACTCCGGGGACAGCGGCACCGTCATCGTCCCCGCCGCGGCGGCCATGCCCATGCGATGGGTGCGGATGCTCCGATCACGGGCCGTGTTGGCCTGCAGCGCGGCGTAGTTGTCGGCGAACGGCTCGAAGCAATGGATCGTCGGGCGGGCGACGCCCCGCAGCACCCGTCGCAGTTGCAGGGCGGTCTGGCCCACGTTCGCCCCCACGTCGAACACGACCCACGCATCACCGCCGCCGGGGCTCCGGGGGAGGATCTTCCGCAGCGACCGCCGCATCCGCCACGCCGCCGCCGCAGACGCCACTCGTCGCTTCGCTCCGCGGAGCAGCTGAAACACGGGATTGCTCGACGCCATGGGATGCAAGACCTCGTTCGCGTTCCGGGGGTGGCTGCTCGCGGATTCGGCTGATTGCGCGGCGACGCTTCGCCGGGAAGCCGCGGCTCGAGCCTCGATACTACCCTGGCGATCGCCCGCGGACCGCGAGGCTGGCCGCCAAATCGGCCTTGTCGGCGTCGGACAGGAAGCGGATCCGCGGCACGTCGAGCAGGCTGTCGGGCGTCATGTAGGGCCGGTCCCACTGCTTGTCGGGATCGGCCCAGGCCTCGAAGGAGAAGCCCGCGTCGATGCAGGGCACGCCCAGCGGCTCGAGCTGCCCGAACAGCCGCGCCTTGCCGATGCCGGCGCCGAGCAGGCACAGATCGGGACGGGCCGGCAGCGTGGTGAGATCGAGCCGGTCGGCGAACGCCCGGCTCGGCGAGATCGTGAGCCAGCCCACCTCGTGGGCGCCCGCCGCACGGATCGCGGCGGCGATCGCCTCCCGCTTGCCCCCCTCGGCCGAGTGCACGACGAGCACCCGCCGTCCCGACACCAGCTCCGGGAACACCGGGCCGCGCAGCAGCGCGTAGACGAAATAGAACGGCACGTAGTTGTCGGGCGTGAGCGTGGTCTCCTGCTCGCCCAGCCAGCGGGAGATCGCCGGGAAGAACTGCTCCTGGAACGGCGTCTTGCCGTAGGAGAGGTGCAGCCCCAGGATGCCGGACCGCGCGACGGCGGCGTATTCCCGCGCCATCACGGAGGCCAGGCCGCGGATCTCGGCGTAGGACATCGCGCCGCTCGAGACCCCCTTCGCGGTGTGGGCCCGCAGGCCCGTGAGCCGCCGGCGGACCAGGCCCACCGCCTGACGCAACCGCATCTGCAGCCGGCGGGCCGGCGGATACCGCAGGCTCGGCGGCTGCGGGCCGAAGAGCAGCGTGAACTCGCCGTCGCTCATCCGGCAGACAGGCAGCCACGATCTTCCCACCGCCCGCGATACGCGGTCGACGAACCGGTCGAACCACGCTGCACACTCGATCGGCTCGGGGGCGAGCACGAAGTCGGTGCCGCGGCTCTGCCCCTCGAAGCCAGGCACCCGGAAGGGCACGCTCGCGGGCAGGATCCGGTAGGCGGGTGGCAGCAGGTCCATCCCCGTCCAGGACGCCGCCGCGCTGGCCTGATCGTCGTGCATCACCGCACTCCCGGTGGCCGTCGCGCTGCGGCGGCGGGGATCATGTGACAAACGTGCTTCCGGCGGGAAAGCCTACCATCGCTGTCGGCACGCGGCGCGGAGGATTCATGAACGCGATCCGGGCGACGCATGCGTCGCGGCGCCGCGAGAACCAGCGACAGCATCGTTGGCCCTGGTGGACGCGGGTCTCGGGTTGGATTAGCCTTCGCTGCACAAGGGCCCTGCCCGGCGTCGCTGCAGCCGAACACCCCCCGATGGCCCGCGTGCGCCGCCGACTCCACGCCGTTCCCGCATGGGCATGACACGTGACGACAGTTCATCACACGTATCGGACGGTGTGCACGACCGTACGACAGCCGCCCGGCTTCGGCGATTTTCTGCGCGGGTCGATCGCCCTCGCCATCCTCTCGCTCCACAAGGGCTTCTCTCTGCGGCTCGATTTCACGCATCATCCGATCGGCCGGTTTCTACGCGAACAGCGACCGCTCGACGCGGTGCCGCGGGAGGTCGTCGAATTCTTCAACGACCGCGCGGCGCTGCTGCCGTCGTTTCTCGACGGCCTCGGCCCCACGGCGTCCGTCGCCGTCACGACCAATGCGAGCCCGGACATGCGGCTGCTCACCGACGAGGTGCGTGCACTGGTGCTGTCACAGCTCGCATTCGCCGACGGGATCGACTCGGCCGCCGCAGCGCTCGCCCGCACGATCCACGACGGTGATTTTGCGATCCTGCACGTGCGCGTGGCGGATGGAGTGGCGACCGTCGCGGCCGACGAAAGCCGCGGCCTGATCCGCTACATCGAGCGCCGCATCAAGCCGAAGTGGGGCGGCCGCCTGGCCGTCGTTTCGAATGCCGCGGCACTCAAGAAGGAACTGTCGGACAGCTGCGGACTGCCGTTCATCGACACGGGCGCAGTGCACCTCGGCGAATGCTCCGGCACCGAGGCCGACGTGAGGGACACGCTGATCGATTTCGCCCTGCTGTCGCGGGCCGGCGAGATCTTCTCGTGGAGCAACTACGCCTGGACGAGCGGATTCAGCACCTGGTGTGCCTGCCTCCACGGCATCCCGTTCGTCCACGTGCAGTTGCAGCCGACGTGGGGCGAGCGGCTGGAACGCGCCGTGCGCACGCGGCTGCGGCCCGTGGCGGCGGCACTCGGCCTGACCCGCCGCGCATGAATTGAGGCGGCCGCCCGCCGCGATTCAGACGGCATCCCCGCCGGCTTCGATCCGGCGGCGAAACTCGGGATGCCGGTCGATCGCCTTCACGGGGTGGTAGAGCCTGCCGGCCTCCAGCTCCTCGGGCCGCCACTGCTGCTGCCACTTGATCGTGGCCAGTTCGTCGGCCACGTGGACGGAGAGCCCCGCGTGCAGGGCGAGCGTGTGGAAGATGTACTCGATGAACGGGTAGTGGGGCATCGCGATCGCTTCCACGATTCCCTGCGGCATCCGCAGCCCCGCGGCGAGCCGGTGCAGCCGCCGCTTCCAGGCGTTGCCGCGGACGAGGGCCGGGCCATGCGTGCGGATGAACCCGGCCACGAGCCCGAGGACCGGCGGGCTCAGCCGCACCGCGCAGACCATCGAATGGGCCCACGGGCCGGGGAGCACGTCCGCGGGCACGAACCGGATCCAGGGCCACTGCGGATCGCGTGGATCGTGGTGGAGGACGTTCTCGGCGCTCACGATGTGGATGCCGCGATACCGGTCATCGATCTCGCGGAGCGTGCCTGGCGACGCGAGAAAGACGTCGTCCTCGATCAGCCACACGTCGCCGCCCGCCGGCTGCCCGGCGAGATCCCGCCGGGAGTGCTGCCCGGCGAGATCCTGCCGGGAGTGGTGCCCGGCGAGATAGTAGACCGCCTTGTCCCAGGCGCTGCAGCGGCTCGGCTTGACCACGGCGGGGTTGAAGTCGGCGTAGCCGGCCGCGACGCACTCGTCGTCCGGGACGTACACGGCCGTGACGCCGGCCGGCGGCTCGATCCGCCAGGCATCGTCATCCACCACGACGGAGACGTCGAACCCGGCGGCGGGGAACGTGCCGTAAAACTCCAGCTGCGCCGGAGTGGGCCGGTGGCACAGGAAGACCACCCGCGTCGAATCGCCCCGCGTGCCGTGCATCTGGTTCAGGCCCCGGCCTCCACCGCGGTCCACTCGGGCACCGCCATGCCCGCGGGCAATTCGGTCCCGAACGCCCAGCCGAGAAAATACCTGGGGAAGAACACCTGGCGATCCGGCTGCCGATTGAGATACGCCCCCCACCACGAGAACGAGCTGTTGGCGATGATGTTGAACCGGCACTGGCCGAGCAGCAGCATGTCGACGACCGGGGCGTCGGCGGCGCTGCAGATCAGCGGGTCGAGCCGGCCGAGCTGCTCCCGCACCCAGGCGGGATCGTCGGTGACGACGATGCAGCGCATTCCCGGCGGCACCTGCTCGAGGGCCCGCTCGTAGTAGGCGGGCGGCAGGGCCCAGCCCTCGGGGGCGCCGCCGTTGCGCATCGCGAGGTAGTCGCCGCGGCGCACGTGGATGCAGCACCGCCGCTCCGGCCCGACGCCGGTCCGCTCGGCGATCTCCCGGGCCCGTTCGACGAGCCCCGGCCTCGGCTCGAACCACGACCGCACCCGGTCCCTGCGGTCGGCGAAGTACCGCTCCGACTGGAAGAAGCCGCTCACCTCCGTGCCGGACCGGACCTGGAAGAAGTCGGGATCGAACCGCGTGAGCTCGAGGATGTCGCCCGGCGAGGGGGCGTGCGGCTCCCGGTAGGACCGCGGGCGAAGACCGTGGCGGCACCGAAACTCGAGCACGCGCAGCTGGTTGGCCGCTCGGGAGTCCCCGCCGAGCGAGAACCAGCGCTCGACCGCGAAGGGAGGCACGAGCAGATGCCGCTGCGGCTCGGTCAGGGCCAGCCGCAGCCGCGTCGTCCACCGCAGCGAGACGTGCGGCGGCGCGTAGGCCAGCCCGCAGCCGAGCCGTTCCGCCTGGCACCGCGCCGCGGCGTACTGGAACATCTGGTTTCCCAGGCCGCATTGCATCCTCAACAGCAGCATGAGCGGCTCGGGTGCCCGGATGGTGCGCGGAGACGGCAGGTCTCGCGGCCCGGGCGGTTCAGCCCTTCCTCCCGATGTCGGCCAGATGGGCCCGGATCCGGCGGCGAACGTACTGCCAGGCCGTCAGATCGTATCGTCCCCGGGCGACGAGCCGGCGGTAGAACTCCTCCGCCTCCTCCGAAACCTGCCTGCGCACCCGTCCGTCGGGCGAGGAGATGAACGATGCCGAGCCATGGTGGTAGACGGTGCCGTCGAGGTAGAAGTCGCCCCGCAAGCCGCGAAACGCCCGCCGCGGCGCGGTGAAAGCGACCTCCGCTCCGGCGCGGGCCAACTGGAGCCCGACGAGCCGGCCGGTGTCGATGAACACCTCGTGGAGCCCCTCGGCGAAATCGATCCGCCCGGCGCATTCGACGGGAAAAGCCATCAGGCACGGATGGGTCAGGCCCAGCTTCTGCGGATCCCCCGCGACCGTGACGTTGCCGAGCCGATCCAGCCACGACGGGTCGATCGGGAAGCAGTCGGAATCCATCACGAGGACGTGCGACGTGGAAAACTCGACGGACCGCAGCGTTCGGTTGAGCGCCGCGGGATGATCGTGGCCCAGAAGGTCGACCTCGCGCTGGTCGACCGGAAAGGAGAGCACCCGCGACACGCGCGGCAGCCCCGCCAGCCACGGCTCGCCAGCGCGGTTCTGATCGACGACGACGACGTCGGTCACCCGGCCGTCGCTGCAGCGATCGAGTTGGGAGAGGGAGTGCCGGATCCAGAAGGGGTCGCCGAAATGGCAGGTCACGACCGTGTAGGACCTGTCGGCCGTTCCGGCCCGCCGCTCACCCGTCGTCACGGCCGCCTCACCATGAGCACGTTCCCGATTCATCGCTGCCGCCCCGCCGCGAGGGCCCGCGCGATCGCCGCCTCGATCGGCTCGACGGCGAGGGACGTGCCGTAGTCGGTGAGGTGGTCGTTGTCCTCGTAGACCACGTGCCGGCCGTCGAGCACGAGCACCCGCGTCCCCTCGGCGTAGATGTCGTGCGTCGGCACCACCTCGCAGGAGGGATGCGCGGCCGCCAGCGACCTGATCAGCCGCCGGCCCGCCTCGTACTTCTCCACGTTCGCCTCCGGGAGAAACCGCCGCACGCCGTCCGCCGGCTCGACCCCCTTGAAGCACAGCCAGGGGAGCACGTCCCGCCCTTCGGCCACGTCGACCTCGGGCACCTGCTCCACCAGCAGCACGCGGCCGGCATGCTCGTCGAGGAATGCGAGCAGTTCCCGGGCGTCGCCCTCCCGATATATGTCCCAGCGGGCGCAGATCACGACCGCCGCGGGCTTCCAGCGGGCGATGTGCCCGAGTCGTGCGGCGTCGAAGGCCCGCTTCTCCTCGACGGTGAACGACATGGGCCGTTCGTCGGGCACGTGCACGAACGGGCTCGCCCCCTGGGCACAGTAGAACGACGTGGTGACGCCGAGCTTCGCGGTGATCCCGCGGATCGCGTGGCACCACATCGTCCCGTGCGAATCCCCGAGCACCACCACCTGCGGCGCGGCCGCGTCGCCGACGATGATGCCGCCCCGCAGGCCGCCGTCGGGCAGGGCGGCCGTCATGCCCCGGGGCAGCAGGTGGGCGTTGGCGCGGGTGCGGATCGGCCGGCCGAGGTTGTACGATCCCGACGTGCTCGTCGGCGGCTCGAACCCACTCGTGTCGTAGGCCCCGCTCGACAGGGCCATCGCGGCCGCCGCCACGACCGCCACGGCGTAGCCGGCAGCGATGAAGGGCAGGCTGCGCCGGTCGCGGCGGGTCGGCATCTCGACGAACCGATAGGAGGCGGCGGCGAGCACTCCCGTGAGCAGCACGAGCGGCGCCGCGGCCGTCGTGCCCCCGCGGGACTCGTCGAGGAGCCGCGACAGCACGATCACCGGCCAGTGCCACAGATAGATGGAATAGGAGGCCTTGCCGATCGCCACGAGCGGCGGCCACGCCAGCACCGCGCCGCAGGGCCCGGAGCCGCCCCACGCGAGCACGCACCCGGCGCCGACCACCGCGGCCACGACCGCCCGGGTGCGGCCCGGAGGCAGCCCGCAGGCGGCCACGATCAGGGCCAGGCCGGCCAGGGCCAGGCCGTCGCGGACGGCGGCCGGCAGCGGCGGCGGCCGGCGGCCCTGCCACTGCGGGAGCGCCGCCAGGCAGCAGCCGAGGCCGAGTTCCCACGCCCGCGAGGGCAGCAGATAGAACATCGCCTCGAAGCCGTGCGCCCGGATGCCGGCGAGGAAATACCCGAGGCTGGCCACGGCCGCCGCCGCGAGAAGCAGCGGCAGGTACCGGCCAGCCCACGCCGCCGTCGCCCAGAGGAGCAGCGGGAAGCAGAGGTAGAACTGCTCCTCGACGGAGAGCGACCAGGTGTGCAGCAACGGCGAGATCTCGGCCGCCTGCCCCCAATACTCGCAGGAGTTCCGCCAGAACCACAGGTTGGCCACCGACAGGAGCGCGGCCACCGCCTGCTGGCCGATGGCGGGATGGTCGCTCCGCGGCGAGACGAACCAGGCCGCCGCCAGCGTCGCGACGATGGTCACGAGCAGCGCCGGAAAGATCCGCAGGATGCGGCGGATCCAGAACCCGCGGAACGAAAACCCGCCCGACCGCAGTTCGCCGAGCAGGATGCCGGTGATCAGGAATCCCGAGATCACGAAGAAGACGTCGACACCCACGAACCCGCCGGGGATCCAGCGGAAGCCGAGATGGAAGAGCACGACGGCGACGACGGCCACCGCCCGCAGGCCGTCGATCTCGGCACGGTAGCCGGCGCCGGGTGCGGTCATCGTCGATCCGCAAGCGTCACGGCGGGACGCATCACCGCGGAGGGTATCCTAGCGGCGAGGAATCGCGGCGGCGCTCCCGGCGCCGCGCGAGTTTCCCGCGCCTGCGAGGGCGCGAGCGACGATCGTCCGCACCGGCCGCCGTGATCATGCCGAATCGCCCGCTGCTCGTCATCACGCAGGTCTACGTGCCCGACCCGGCGGCGGTGGGCCAGCACATCGCCGACGCGGCCGAGGAGATGGCGCGGCGCGGTCACGACGTCGTCGTGTTCACGTCGGCCCGCGGCTACGACAACCCGGCGATCCGTTATCCAGCCCGCGAGACCCGCGGCGGCGTGCGGATTTGCCGGCTGCCGCTCTCCAGCTTCGGGAAGCGGAGCATCGCGGTCCGCCTGCTGGCCCACGCCATCTTCCTGGCCCAGGCCGTGGTGCTCGCGCTCGTGGGCCCGCGGCCGGCGGCCGTGGTCGTGAGCACGAGCCCGCCGTTCGCGGGCCTCGCCGGCGTGCTGATCTCGCGGCTGCGCCGCATCCCGCTCACGTGGTGGGTGATGGACCTCAATCCCGACCAGATGATCGCCGCCGGCAGGATCGGCGCCACGTCGCTGCCGGCCCGCGTCTTCGGCTGGATCAACCGGGCGACGCTGCGGCAGGCGACCCACGTGATCGCGCTCGACCGCTTCATGAAGGCCAGGCTCGAGCAGGTGCTCCCCGTGCCCGACACCGTCGCGGACAAGATCGCGGTCATTCCGCCGTGGCCGCTCGACGACGCGGGCGGCCCGCCGGCCGAATCCGCGGCGGCCCGGCCGACGAACGCCTTCCGCACGGCCCACGGGCTCGACGACGCCTTCGTCGTGATGTACTCGGGCAACCACTCGGAGCAGAACCCGCTCACCACCCTGCTGGAGGCCGCACGACAACTGGCCGACGACCCGCGGCTGCGGTTCGTGTTCGTCGGCGGCGGCACCGGCAAGGCCGAGGTCGAGCGGCTCGTGCGGGCGGGCGTGCCGAACGTGGTGTCGCTCCCCTACCAGCCGCGGGAATCGCTCGGCACGAGCCTGGCGGCGGCCGACCTGCACGTGGTCAGCGTCGGCGATCGGATGGTGGGCATCGTCCACCCCTGCAAGATCTACGGCGCGATGGCCGTCGGCCGGCCGATCCTGCTGCTCGGCCCCGATCCCTGCCCGGCCGGCGAGCTCCTCCGCGCGGGCGACTGCGGCTGGCACGTCGGGCACGGCGACGTCGCCGCCACCGTGGCCGCGGTGCGGGCCGCTTCCTCCCTGCCCGCGGCCGACCTCCGCGCGATGGGCCGACGGGCGGCCGAGGCCGTGGCCGGCCGCTGGTCCCGGGCCGCGCTCCGCGGGGCCGTCTGCGACCTGCTCGAGCCCGGCCCCACCGCGGCTGAGCCGAGTCGCGCTGAACCGTCGCGCTGACCGTTGGCCGGCGCAGGGGCCCGAGATCGACGCGTGAACCGCTCGCATGGGCTGGTCAGACGGCCGCTGCCGCAATCTGTCGCTTCGCGACGACCTGGGCGGGATTGCCGGCCACCACCTCGCAGTCGCCGACGCTGCGACAGACGAAGGCCCGCGCCGCCACGACGGCCCCCTCGCCGATGGTGACGTCCATGCAGACGAAGGCCTCGGCGAAGAGGAACGCGCCACGGCCGATCCGGATCGGACCCGACACGAGCCGCCTGTCGAGGCTGTGGATGTCGTGGCTGGCCGCGCAGAGCACCGTGCCGAAGCTCACCGTCGCCTCGGGGCCGACGGTGACCGTCGCGACGTTGAGACAGTGCACGTCGGGCCCCAGGCAGGCGTCGTCCTCCATGACGAGATTCCAGGGCGCCCAGATGCGGGTGCTCGGATAGACCCGCGCCGTGGCCGCCAGCCGCGCCCCGAAGAGCCGCAGCAGGAACCGCCGCCACCCGAAGCAGGGCACCGGCGACCAGCGAAACAGCGTGCTCGACACGATCCCCCAGGCCACCCGGCCGGCCTTGTTGGCCGACGTCAGCGGGTTGCGGTAGTCGGCCTCGTAGAAGCGTCCCGGGCCGAGCACGCCCGCCGCCGGCACGGCGTCGCGCACCACGGCCTCGTTCACCGCCACGCGCTGCGCCGCCACGTCGTTCATGACCGGATCGGTGCCCATCTGCCCTGCCTCACCGCGGGGTGGATTCCCGCGGACGGTAGTCGAACCAGGTCTTGAAGGCCAGCCAGTGCTTCTCGTACGCGTGCCACGAGACGAACGCCACGCCGAAGCAGGCGGCCACGAACGCCGCCATGAAGAGGAGGTTGCCGCCGACTTCCGAGCCCACCGCCGCCTGGAGCGACGCGGCGGGCACGAGCCGCTCGACCGGCCCGAGGAGCAGGCTGTGGAAGAGGTACATGCCATAACTGTACTTCCCCGCGGTGCGCAGCAGCGGGTGCTCGAGGGGCCGGGACCAGGGGCTGCGGACCGCGGGATCGGCCACCTGGGCCACCACCGACGCGGCCAGCAGGCCGACGGCCGAAACGCCGAAGACGACGGCGGGGCGGTCGGTGAACTCGAGGCCGCCCCGCCAGGCGGCCAAGATCCCGAGCAGCCCGATCGCCAGCCAGACGCCGCGGCGGGCGAGGGCGAGCCGCCGCGCCGCATCGCCCCCCTCCCGCACGGCGAGCGCCACCACCGCGCCCAGTGCCAGCCCGTCGAGCCGGCAGGGGGTCGGGAAGTAGATGGCGCCAGGCCGCTGGTCCGCCAGCCACAGCGCCACCCGCAGGCACAGCGAGCCCGCGATGCACGCGAGGCAGGCGGGCCGCAGCCGCCTTGGCCCCAGCACGTGCACCACGAGCGGCCAGACGAGATAGAACTGTTCCTCGACGGCGAGCGACCAGAGGTGCGTGAGGTCGAGCCAGTCGGCGAAGGCCCACACCTTGCGGTGGTACACCCAGCCGATGTTGGTCAGGTGCGTCCACAGCCAGGCCTGCCGGGCCTGGATCGTCCGCAGTCCCTCGCTCTCGAACGGCACGAACCGCGGCAGCACGAAGAACACCACCGCCAGCATCAGGTAGTACACCGGCATGATCCGCAGGATCCGCCGCGCGTAGAAGTTGAGGAAGTAGCGCGGGCCGCCCCGCGTGTCGAGGAGGATGCCGGTGATCAGGAACCCCGACAGCACGAAGAACACGTCCACGCCCAGCCAACCGACCCGCGGCCAGCCCGCCAGCCAGGCGGCGGCCGGCTGCTCCCAGCGCAGCATGATCGCGCAGTGAAAGAGCATGACGCCGAGGATCGCGACGCCCCGCAGGCCGTCGAGGGCGGGCACGTGCCGGCTCGCCGCGCCCGGGATCGTCGGATCCGGCAGGAGGGCGGACGACGCCTCGTCCACCGCGGCGGGAGCTGGGGGTTCGCTGGTGCGGGTTGCCATCATTCCCGGTTGCAGTCCTCGCGCCACCCGGTCAGCCGCCGCGACTGGGCAGGGAGAGTTCGTACACCTTCGCCCGCACGTCCGCGATGTAGTTGGCGCGGATGCGGCTGGCGATCAAGCCCCGGCGGCCCTCGAGGATCCCGCCGCGAAACAGGTAGTGGTAGAGGAACCAGAGCAGGGGCTCGCCCGGCGTCCGCAACGCCACGTACTTGAGGAACCGCCTGCGCTCCTGGGCGTTGCCGAAGAGCCGGGCCCGCACCGGCTCCTGCCCCCACCTGCCGGTCTCGAGAAAGCGGTGCCGCATGCGGGCCTCCCAGGTCGAGTAGGCGTTGTGCCGCGCGACGTAGGCCTCCAGGCTCTTGAAGTCGTCGTGGATCAGCGGCGTCGCCAGCCTGCCGATCGAGCCGTCGACGATGACCCGCTCGTGCACCTCCATGTCGAGCCGGTCGTCGGCGTCGTACGACAGCCGTTCGAACCGCGCGCGACGCCGGTCGATCAGCAGCACCGCGTCGAACGAGAAGCCCCCGAAGCGGAACCGCCTGCCGAGGAAGTGGAACCCCTTGCGGATGAAGTAGGCCGGATGCGCCGGCGGCCCCGCCAGCACGGCCACGATCTCCGTCCAGAGCGCCGGCGGCACCTGCTCGTCGGCGTCGAGCAGGAGCACCCAGTCGGTGTCGAAGTCGAGCGTGTCGAGCGCCCACTGACGCTTCTTCGGCCGGCCCGGCTCGAAGCGGAACTGATGCACCTCGGCCCCGGCGGCCTCCGCGATGGCCGCCGTGCCGTCGGCCGAGCCGGAGTCGACGACGACGATCCGCCGCGCGGGCGCGGCCGACGCCACGCAACGGGCGATGTTCGCCCGCTCGTCGCGGGCGGCGACGAGGACGGTGACGGCGACGCTGCCCGGGGCCGGTGACGCCGCGATCGCGACGTGCGGGCTCCCCGGAGGCGACGGTGCCTGACGCGGCTGCCGGTCTGGATCGTGGTTCGTCACGTGCGTCACGTCAGCCCGCCTTGCGGCCGCCGACCGCCATGAAGGGCTTCTCGAAGCAGAGGAACAGCGGCACGCAGAGGGCGACGATCACCGCGAAGAAGGCGGCGAGCTGCCCGGACAGCGCGACGGCCGCCGGCAGCGTGTGCGGTGTCATCCGCACGAGGACCGGCCCGAACGCCGACTTGATGTACGGATGGTAGAGATAGATCGTGTAGCACATGCCGCCGATGACGACGAGCACGGGCACCGACATGAGCCGCGAGTGGAAGCGGCCGTGCAGCGCCGAGAAGCACAGCCCCCCGCAGGCGAGCGGCAGCAGGTATGCGCGGAGCACCGGATGCTGCTCGAGCAGCGGCACCGCGACGAGGCAGGGGATCGCGAGGGCGTCGGCGGCGCGGCTGCGGTCGCCGCGGTCGCCGCCGCGGGCATACCAGTCGGCGAGGGCGAATCCCACGAGGAAGTACTGGAGGTAGCAGGCGAGCGTGAGCTTGCACGGCTGCGGAATCCCTGCGGTCATCGTGAGCAGGCAGGTGAGCGTCGACCCGATCGCCAGTCCGGCGCCGAGCGCCGTGGCCCGCGCCGCCGCGCTCGGCAGCGAGAAGACGCCCGCCAGGAGCGGCGCGAGCAGGTAGAACTGCACCTCGATCTCGAGCGACCAGGCCACGAAGTTGACGCTGCTGCCCTCGCCGTAGACGAGGTTGTGGCAGTAGGCGAGGCTCGCCAGCAGGTGCGGCAGCAGCTCGCCCAACGCCGCCCTGCCCAGCCCCACGAGCACCGCCGACAACAGCAGCATGTTGATGATGTAGGGCGGCTCGAGCCGCGTCAGGCGCCGGAGAAAATACCGCCGCAGGCTCACGGGCGGACCGCCCCCGGCCGCGGCCCGCGCGAACGGCAGCCCCAGCACGAATCCGCTGATCACGAAGAACAGCTCCACGCCGGAATGTCCCGACCGGGCGAGGGCCGCGATCCACGTGGACGCGGCGGCGGACGCCTGCGGGTTGCGGGCCGGCGTCGACAGGTAGCCGGCGCAGTGGAACACCAGCACGGCCACGACGGCATAGAACCGCAGCCCGTCGATCTGGGGTATGAACGCGTTCGACGCGGTGCGGCGCCGCAGGAGCGCGATCAGACCGTGCCACCAGCTCATAGCGCGGGCCTCGCCGTCGCCGTCGGCGCACCCGCGGTGCGGCGGAGCGTCGTGCACCAGCGGCCCGCAGCCAGCGCGACCGCCAGGCCGACGAACAGCCCGGCGAGGTCGTGGCACCAGTCGAGGAGGTCGGCGTTGCGGCCGAAGAGCGGCTGCGTGAACTCGTCGAGGAAGGCCCAGCAGGCCAGGCCGACGAACAGCCGGATGACGCCGTCGACCGGCCGGCCGAGAGCGAACGCGACCCCCGCGAGCAGGCCGAGGATGCCGTAGGCCACGAGGTGCAGCGTCTTGTCGGGTTCGAGCGGACTGACCCTGCCGACCGTCTCGAGGTAGGCGGGATCGACCCGCGGCACGTGCGTCGCCACGGTCAGCGCGACGAGATACGCCCAGAAGCACGCGTTCGCCGCGCCGCGCACGACGCGGCCGGCCCGCGACCGGGCTGCACCGTGCGTCGCCTCGAGGGGTGCGGTGCCGTCGTGCATGCCGTCAGGTCTCCACGAACGACGGCGCGGCCCCGCGGCCCGCCAGCCAGTCGTACAGCGACTCGTACTGCATCGCCACCCGCTCCCATGTCAGCTCGGACCGCGCGTATTCCCAGCCGCGTCGGCCCATGGCCGCCAGCGCGTCGGGGGGCATCGCCACGGCCTCCCGCAGCGCCTCGGCCAACGGCTCCGCACCCGTCGCGATCCACCAGCCGCAGCCCCGGGCGGGAAGCTGGCTCCAGGGCGTGCCCGTGGTGGTGATGACCGGCACGCCGCGTGCCAGCGCCTCCGCCACGACCAGGCCGAAGTTCTCCGAGAGCGACGGCAGGATGAAGAGGTCGGCCGCGCGGAACAGCCGCTCCTTCGCGGCGCCCTGCACCGCCCCCTCGAAGTGGACGGCGTCGCCGACGCCCCGCGCCAGCGGCTCGAGCGTCGCGCGGTGGCCGCCGTCGTCGGGCCCGGCGATCACGAGCCGCCACCCCGGCGGCCGCACGCGCCCCCACGCGGCCAGGAGGTCCTCGACCCGTTTCCCCGGATGCAGCCGCGACAGGAACAGCGCGGTGCGGACCGGGCCACGCTCCGGGTCGGACCGCGGCTCGGGTGGCAGTTCGGGCACGTCCACGCCGTGCGGAATCACCGCGATCGGCTGCCGCAGCCCGCGGTCGCGGATGTAGCCGGCCTCCGCGGCCGCCGTCGCGTGGAAGACGTCGGCCGCGGCGGACGACCGCCGCTCATAGGCGGTCCACGCCGCCCGCTTGCGGATGGGCCGCACCCGCAGCGCCCAGGGATGGAGCATGCCGTGGGGACTCACGACCCGCCGGCAGCCGCGGAGCCGCTGCCGGCCCGCGCAGGCGATCGAAGGATACTGCCAGAGCCCGTGCTGGTGCACGACCGCCTCCGCGGCCGTCGGCAGCAGCGCCGGCAGGTGCGGCCCGTAGCAGAAGAACGCGGGGCCGCGGTAGGCCCACCGCCGCTGGTCGACGTTGGGGATCGACCACTCCGCGGCGTCCGCCAGCCCCGCGTAGAGGAGCCGCACGTCGAGCCGGTCGCGACGGCCGAGGTGGGCCACGATCCCGTGGATCGACACGAACACCCCGGCGGCCGCGGCCCCGCCCGCGGTCGTGACATGACACACCTGCGTCCTCGCGGCCGCCCCGCTCACCCGCCCACCGCGATCCTTTCCCGGTCGTCGCCGCGCGGCGTCGCGTCGGCGTCGGCACCGCACCTGCCCGCCGCCCACTCGAGGAACCTGCGGGCGACCTGCGGCCACGTGCCGTGCGCGGCGACGAACCGCGCGACCTCGCGGCGGTGGGCGGCCCGCCGCTCCGCCGGCCACCCGAGCACCCCCTCGATCGCCGCGGCGAGCGGGGCCGCCTCGGCCGGCTCGGCGAACACCAGCACGCTGTCGTACTCCGGCGCGAGCCCCGCGGTGCGGGTGGTGACCACCGGCATGCCGGTGCCCAGGTAGTCGAGCAGCTTCGACGGGAAGTTCATCAGGTTGCCCGGATAGCTCGGCGAGCGGGGATTGACGAGCACCGTCGCCCGTCCCGTCAGCTCCCGCAGCCGCGGCTCCGTGACGACGCCGAAGTCCGTGATCCTCGGGTCCGCCGCCGCGGCCGCCCGCAGGCCGTCGTGCCTGCCCTGCCCGCACACCCACAGCCGGGCGTCCCGCCGCGGCAGCAGCCGCCAGGCCGCGAGCAGGAGGTCGAGACCCGCCCACGGACCCTTCGATCCCGTGTAGAGAACGACCGGTTCGACGGGATCGGCCCCGTCGCCGGCGGCGTGCGGCACGATGCCGCCGTCGAGGTGCCAGGCACCGGGCCAGGGGCAGTTGACGCTCGCCCAGTGGGAGAGGAAGACCACGCCGGCCGAGCCGCGGACCATGGCGGCGATGTTTCCCCACGACGCGTCGGGATCCGGCGCATCGAGCACGATCGGGATCCAGGGCACGCCGGCCGCCGTGGCGGCCGTCACGGCGCCGGCGTGGAACGGCTCCGCGTTGTAGGTGACCAGCAGGTCGGGGGCGAACGAGGCGACCGCGGCCCGTACCGCCGCCGCGTACGCCCTGTCGAGGCTTCGCCAGCGGATCCCCGGCACGTTGGTGAACGACACGCCCGTCTCGCCGCCCACCTGCCCTTCAACGTCTCCTCCGACCTGGGGCCGTGACCGCAACGGCCCCCACGGCCAGGCCCGCGCCGGCTCGTGGCCGACCCGCCGGCAGCCGGCGCCGGCAGCCTCCAGGCCGCCGGTGAATCCCGTGCTCCAGCGGACCGCCGCAGGCGTGGCCGCGGTGCTGCGGAGCATCCGCTCTTCGGGCTGGATCGGGCCCAGCCAGAGGATGCGTCGCGGGATCGGTCGCACCGTCATCGACGAGGCTGCTGCGGCCAGCCGACGCCGCGCCAGCAGCTCGTCACGACGAGCCCCGCGGCCATGAGGATGATCTCGCCCTGACGGTCGGCCAACACGAAGGGGAGCGTGACTCCGCCGATCATGACGGCCGAGATCGCCCCGGTGGCGATCGCGCGGGCGCCGCGGTTCGGGTCGTAGGCCATGACCCGCGAAAGACGCATCACCATGGCGGCCAGCACGGCGACGCAGATCGGGCCGACGATGAGACCCATCTGCCGGAGCAGCTCGAGGACCAGGTTGTGCGGGCCGTTCCGCCACAGCGTGTCCTTGCCGAACGACCGGATGTTGAAGGCGCGTCCGGGAACCGGCAGGAGGAGCGGCTCCTCGTACATGCTGCGGATGAAGCCCACCCACAGCGGCCCGCGATCCTTGTAGAGCTTCGACTCGAGCCTGCCCATGACCGACTGGTCGCTCTCGGCCTTGTCCTCGACGTGCAGCACCAATCCCATCGCGAACACGGCCACGCAGCAGACGAACGACACCAGGATGAAGGCATGGATCCGCTTGTAGGGCTCGTGCCTCGATCGGACAGCGGCCTGTTCGACGACGCCGGCGATCGCGCACCACAGCCAGGTCAGCATGAGCATGAACGTCGAAGAGAAGACGCAGAACGCCCCGCTGATCACCAGCTCCACGGCGGAGCGGAGCGGCTTCGTGCGGGAGAGGACCCCGCTCGTGCCCCACACCGCCGCCACGGGCCCCAGCAGAAAGAGCAGCTGCGACGCATACGTCCCGTAGAGGGCGGAGAGCGACAGCACGGCCGCCATGAACGCCAGGCTGCCGCCGAGACGCGTGAGTTCGCGTTGATCGAGCCGGGGCATCAGCATGCCGTACAGCCCGCTCCCGACGACCGCGTACATCCGCACCGAGGCCGTCCAGCCGTAGCCCGCCGACTTGGCATAGATGGCCCCCGCGACCACGAGCAGGCCCGCGAGCAGCCAGGCGATGGCGACGCCCATGGGAAGGGCCGCACGATTGACCCGCGCGTCGAACATCGCGATCACCGTCCGCACTGCCATCAGGACCGGCGGCAGCGAAAACGCGTAGGACTCGTACCCCGTCAGGCCCGCGTACACGTCCTCCAGACCCGAGCCGAAGCCGTCGCCCAGCGCCAGGTTGAGACGCAACTGCATGCAGGAGATGGCGTAGGGAAGGATGATGTCCGGACGCATCCGCAGGATGAGATAGGACGCGAACAGGAACCTCGCCCAGATCGACGACGACAGGTGGAAGTAGGACCAGGCGAGATAGATGAAGGCGAGGGTGATGAGGTAGGGGTTGATCGCCCGGTCACGCGCCAAGGCCGCCCGCCGCGGGCGGACCGTCGGCCAGCCGAGGGCGGGGTCGAGCGTCGGCAGGTGTGTTGCGTAGGACGACATGGTTGCGCGCGTGCCCCGGCGGGGCTCAGGCCCTCATCGTCCGCGGACCGGCGTCGCCGCCGACACCGCCCAGGACGTCGCGGTAGACCGCCGCCACCGCCGCGTGCTGCGCCGACAGCGTATGGAAGGCGATCGCCCGCTCCCGCGCCCGTCCGCCGGTCGCCTGCCGCAGGTCGGGCCGCCGGATCATCTCTTCGAGGGCGGCAGCCAGCCCCACGGCGTCGTCGGGGGGGCAGAGCAGGCCGGTCTCACCGTGGATGACGCATTCGTTCACCCCGCCCACGTCGGTGCCGACCGCGGGACGGCCGAGCGCGGCCGCCTCGATCACCGGCCGCGGAAAATGCGGCCGCGTCGCCGGGAAGACGATGAAGTCGACCGTCTCGAACAGGCCGGCGATGTCGTCGCGGAAGGGCCGCAGCGACACCTCCGGCGCCAACTCGCCGTAGGCGGCGGCGTAGCGGTCGTGCGTCGTCGGCACGCCCAGCATCCGCGCCGCCCGACTGGCGAGGCTGCGGCGCGGCGGGGCACGACGTTCGTCGACGAGACATCCGGGCATGATGCACTCCCAGCGCGTGCCGGTCCGACGGAGTATCCGCAGCGCCTCCAGCAGCACCGCCGCTCCCTTGGCGGCCGCGAAGCCGCCGACGTAGGCGAACCGCACGGGACCGTCCGAGGCCGACGCCGGCGCGACCGGCGGCCGGTCGAACCAGGCATCTGGCACGCAATTATAGACGATCCGGCCGGGTCGATCGCCGATCCACGCGTGCCTGTCGTACTTCGTGATGAAGACGCACGCCGGTGCCGCGAGCATCAGGCGGCGGATCGTGGCGGTGCGCACTCCCTGGTCGGGCGGAGGCTCGCGGACGTGCCAGACGAACGGCACGCCGGCCGTGGTGAGGCTGCTCGCCGAGCTGCTCAGCGGCATGCTGTTGAGGTGCACGAGGTCGGGACCGACGCGATCCACGAGCCGGAGCGTCGCCCGCATGCTCGACCGCCACCGGGCGGCGACGCCCGCGAGTTCCAGCGCGTGACGCGGGTTGGCGAGTGACCTCTGGGCGACGGTGCTGTGATCCCAGCAGCAGATGTCGGAGGCCGGCAGGGTGGCGATCCCTGCGGCCGCGTAGAAGTCGACGAGCTCGCCGCACGGCCGCGCCAGCGCCACCGTGCACTCCACGCCGGCCTGCCGCATCGACTGCACGAGGTACCGCAGGCTCGTCGCCGATCCTCCGAGGCATCCGGCGTGCTGCACGTAGAGCACCCGGCGGGGCAGCGGCGGCACCGACGCCCGCGGACCGTCATGGGGCGTGGCAGCGACGGCGTTCATGGCGAGCCGCGGTCCCCGGTCGACGCGGGCCGGACGGGGGCCAGGTCGGCGATGACCGCCGCCCACTTGGGCGCCAGCACGTCCGCCGCGAAGTTTTCGGACACGAACCGCCTGCCCCGGCCGCCCATGGCGTCGCGCTCGTCGGGGCCGAGCCGGAACAGCCGCTCGATCCCCGCGGCGACCGCGGTGAGGGCATCGGGGTCCACGGCAAGGCCGGTGACGCCCGACAGGATGGTCTCCGGGCAGCCGCCGTGCGTGCTCGTGAGGACCGGGCGGCCACACGCGGCCGCCTCGATGTTCACCACGCCGAAGCCCTCGCCGTAGACCTCGTCGCCCTCGACGACCACGCGGCTGGGGAACGCGAACACGTCGCTCGTGGCATACAGGTCGCGCAGCCGTGTCTTCGAGACGGCGCCGAGGAACTCGACGCGATCCCCGACGCCACGGGCGGCGGCCCTGGCCCGCAGGGCGTCGAGCCGCGCTCCATCGCCGGCGACCCGCAGCCGCAGGGGCAGATCGGCCGCCGTGCGGCGCAGTTCGGCCAGCGCGTCGACGAGCGTGCCGTATCCCTTGTGCTCGGTATCCGCGTCGTGACGACCGACGGTCAGCAGCGTGTGCCGTTCGACGTCGGCGGCGGCGCCGGGCCGGAAGAACGCGACGTCGATCGGGTTGTGGATGACGGCCGGCCGATGCTCCTCCCCGAGCAGTCGCGCCACCGAGTCGCTCGTGTACTGGCTCACCGCCACGAGCCGGTCGGCCCGCTTCAGCTCGGCGGCGGAATCACGGCCCATCCGCCCCCACACCTCACGGCCGTGCAGCCAGGCCACGACCGGCGGCCGGCGTCCGAGGCTCTCCGCGGCCCGCGACACGAGCGGCAGCGTGTGGCAGTGGCAGACGATGATCAGGTCGGCCCAGGCCACCTGCCTGCGGAGCGTCTCCAGGGGGTAGAGGAAGGCGGCACGGTGCACGACCGCCCGCAGCAGCCGGCTGGCCGGCAGCGTGCCCACGACGAGGTAACGCTCCGCGTCGACCGTGCCGTGTCCGTGGATGGCCGCGCACCGCACGTCGTGGCCCGCCTCGGCCAGCGACCGGGCGAGCGCCGCGGAAACGATCTCCAGGCCGCCGAGCGACGTGAAGTTGAAGCCGGTGAGCAGGATCCGCATGCCGCTAGGCCCCCGTCCGTCGCGAAGCCTGCATCTCCCCAACCAGCGCCCGCCCCCGGCGATGGCCGCGCACCTCCGCGAGCAGCATCCGTCGCTCGAACGACGACAGGAAGGGCAGCCGCAGCAGCTGGTAGATCCGCTTGGCGGGATGGTCCGACAGGGGATGCGGCGTCGTGTCGCCCCGGAGCGCCCGCATGACCACCACGGACGCCTGGCGTCCCTCCGCGACCCGCTCGAGATAGGGCACCGCCAGCCGCTCCGCGGGAATGATGTGCCGGAGCGTCA
>Ga0214917_10001544_pt1 | contig 29465 bp, 24 predicted proteins | sample LL_1208_BB_MetaG_FD_177983 | JGI IMG/M metagenome (GOLD analysis project Ga0214917, IMG submission 177983) | Freshwater microbial communities from Lake Lanier, Atlanta, Georgia, United States - LL_1208_BB | ecosystem: Environmental > Aquatic > Freshwater > Lake | place: USA: Georgia | collected... | reverse complement strand
ATATGGCTTCAATGAAACATGTTGAAGGCGAAGGCCACGCACATGTTTATTTAGATGGACAAAAGATTATGCGTATTTACAATAATTGGTTCCATCTAAATACCTTCCAATTTGCGACTAAACCTGGTGAGCAGTTGGTCAGTATTGAACTTGTCGGAAATGATCACGCTCCATATACAACTGAAGGTTTGCCAGTCGGCGCAGAAGCGCTCGTAGATGTTCCTGTAGATGAGATTCGCCCCCAAGAGTCAAAGCCTTGGAAATTAATCGCAGTTGGGGCAACAGCGATTTCAGTGATTACTCTCAGCCTGCTAGCCCTTAGGAGTTCGCGCAGAAATCGCTCTCAGGGTTGAATTCAACAGCCCCTAATTCACGCGGTAGACTTCACCTGCAACTCGGAGACGTCGCATAGCCCGGTCGAGTGCGCCTCACTGCTAACGAGGTAAGGGGTTAAACCCTTCAGGAGTTCAAATCTCCTCGTCTCCGCTCTGAAACACTTTTGAGGTAAATGAATTTGCGATGAGAGCTCGAGCCTGTGTCAGGTTTTCCAAAACTCCGGCAGAGATAGCCTGCACAGCGATGTTTCCAAAGAGAGTTGCCTCAACCGGACCTGTCTTTACGGTCACTCCACAGATATTTGCAGTGAGTTGATTTAAGAGATCGTTTTGGGATCCTCCGCCCAAGATATGAATGAGATTTATCTTTCTGCCAGTGACGAGTGAGATCTCATCAATTGTCTTTTTGTAAGCATGGGCCAAGCTATTGAGAATACACATTGCATATTCGCCATCACTTTGTGGCGGTGTGAGACCACGATCAACACAGTAGCTGTGAATTCGTTGGGGCATTCCACCCGGGGGAGCCAAGAGCGGATCGTTGGGATCAATCAACGTGGAAAAAGCTTTAGCATCTGATGCGAGTGCTAGGAGGTCAGACATTTCATAGTCACGGCCCTCCAGGTGCCAAGCTCGGCGACATTCTTCAAGTATCCACATTCCCGTTACATTCTTTAGTGCGCGAACTGTTCCATCAGCACCAAGTTCATTAGTGATATTTGCAGCGAATGCTTCAGGTGTAAGAACTGGGGCATCGAGTTCGACTCCAACTAGCGACCAAGTGCCGCTTGAGATGTACGCCTCAGTCAAACGATTAGAAAAAGGTATTCCCGCAATTGCGGCGGCTGTGTCATGGGATGCAGTTGCGACAACATTAATTCCGTCCAGTTCATCAAAACCCTTGACGACTCCGATAAGAGTTCCTGGCTCGTGTAGCTCAGTGAAAAGATCTTCACGGATTCCTGCAAGCTTAATGAGCTCCCGATCCCATTCTCTGGTGAGAGTATTGAGCGCCTGTGTGCTTGATGCGTTAGTAACCTCTGTTGAAAGTTTCTGAGTGAGAAGATAATTAACAAGATCGGGGAGCATAAGGAATTTCGAAGCCTCTTTGTATTCTGGAAGAATGCGTGCTGCATAAAGCTGATAGATGGTGTTAAACGGCAGGAATTGAATTCCTGTAGTTGAATAAATTCTTTCCTTTCCAATTATTTTTATGAGCTCTTGATAAGCGATCTCGTTACGAGGATCGCGATATGCATGAACTGGGGGAAGGAATTGACCCGCGGTACCAATAAATCCGTAATCAACCGCCCATGAATCAACCGCCAGGCTTATTGGAACGGAAGTCTTTATTGCCTCTTTGAGTCCTGTGAAAACCTCGGAAAGAATCAAATCCCAATTCCACAACAGGGATCCATCATCTTGTGGAATAACTTGATGTTGAAAACGGTGCACCACATCTAGTGAGATTGAATCGTTACCAACCCGACCTATGGCGACGCGACCACTAGTGGCGCCAAGATCTACTGCAAGAAATTCAAACATGGAGATCTATCGCATAAATGCGGCAGCGACTCCACTGTCGACGGGGATATGAAGACCGGTTGTAAGTGCTAAATCAGAAGAACAGAGAACAAAGACGGCCGCTGCGATGTGATCGGGCAAAACCTCGCGCTTCAAGATGGAACGCTGCGCGTAGTACTCGCCCAACTTCTCTTCTTCTACACCGTAGACAGCGGAACGATTTGCGCCCCACCCGGATGAGAAAATTCCTGACCCACGAACAACACCGTCAGGGTTAACTCCATTAACACGAATTTGATGTGCGCCAAGTTCAGCAGCCAACAGACGAACTTGGTGTGCTTGGTCGGCCTTTGTTGCCCCATATGCAATGTTATTTGGGCCAGCAAAGATCGAATTCTTTGATGATATATAGACGATGTCGCCGCCCATTTTCTGAGCAATCATTGCTTTAGCTGCTTCACGTGACATCAAGAAAGATCCGCGAGCCATAACATCGTGCTGCAAATCCCAGTCAGCGACAGTTGTATCAACAAGAGCCTTGCTGAGTGAAAGACCAGCGTTGTTCACAACAAGATCAACCCCACCAAAAGCAAGAGAAGACGCATGCACTGTTGCAATTATCGCTTCTTCATCTGTTACATCGACTTTGACTGCGATTGCCTTATCGGCACCACCGATCTCAGCAGCAACAGCTGTTGCTGCATCTAAATCGCGATCTGCGACTACAACGCAGGCACCTTCTGCTGCAAGACGAAGTGATGTGGCTCTGCCAATACCTGAACCTCCACCAGTCACGATTGCGATACGTCCAGCCAGTGGTTTTGCCTTTGGCATACGACGAAGTTTTGCTTCTTCCAGGTCCCAGTACTCAATATTAAACTTTTCAGATTCAGCAATTGGCTTATAGGATGAAACAGATTCAGCGCCACGCATGACATTGATTGCATTGATGTAGAACTCACCCGCAACGCGCGCAGTCTGTTTATCTTTTCCGTAGCTAAACATTCCAACGCCTGGTACCAAGATGATTAGTGGATCAGCACCACGCATCGCCGGGCTTGCAGGTGTCGCATACTTCTTATAGTAGGCAGCATAAGTTTGGCGGTACTTTTCATGAAGTTCATGTGCTCGAGCTATAACATCCTCAACCGATGCATCTGCAGCAGTATCGAGGACCATCGGTGAAATCTTGGTGCGCAAGAAGTGATCCGGGCATGAAGTGCCAAGGGCAGCAAGACGTGGCAGTTCGGAATGTGAAATGAAATCAAGAACGACATCGGTATCACTAAAGCCACCGAGCATTGGTGTATCCATTGAGGCGATTCCACGAAGTGCTGGTGCAAGGAGTGCCGCCTTTGCCTTTCGTGCATCTGGAGCAAGTGGCGCCCATTCCTTAACAAGGGTCCCAAATGGATCCTTGTTACCCTTCACAGCAAGAAATTTTTCAGCCTTTTCAATAGCATCAATTGAACGCTTCTCACACTCAGCTGAAGTCTCTGCCCAGGTGGTTAATCCATGCCCACCCAGAATCACACCCTTCGCAGATGGATTTTCCTGAGCCATCTTTGCGATATCAAGCCCCAATTGGAAGCCAGGGCGGCGCCAGTCAACCCAAAGAATTTCATCTCCGAAACATTCTTTGGTAAGTGCTGGTCCATCCGCAGCTGTAGCAAGAGCGATAATGGAATCTGGGTGCAGGTGATCGACATGTGCGACATCTACGAGTCCATGCATCGCTGTATCAATGCTTGGCGCTGCACCACCACGCCCAAATGTGCAGTAATCAAAGAGTGCAACCATCTCATCTTCATATTCGACTCCACGATAGACGTTGGCAAGAGCCTTCAAGCGATCGAGGTATAACATGGCCAAGCCATTCTCCCGTAAGGTTCCTAAGTCGCCCCCGGAGCCCTTTACGTACATGACTTCTGCGATCGCACCAGTGGAAGGGTCAGTCGCTTGACCCTTGGCCGAAGTGTTTCCACCCGCATAGTTTGTGTATTTCGGGTTACTTCCAAGACTGTTGCTACGCCCCAACAACTCTTCAACCGTTTTCTCCATAAAATATGCTCTCCATCTCACGCGGTTCCCGCCAATTAGGTCGGCGGCGATTTTTGCTGCATAGCCACCTAAAGTATAGGGCTTAGTTGGTACCGGTTCAATGAACCTGTTTGAATCCAATGCAGATCATCCAAACTTAGTGATGCGCGGCTACCAAGAGTTCAGATTCGGCAGCCCCATCAGCATAACCACACACTCCTTCAGGCGTGCACTTCTTCGCTAAATTGTGGAACCCCAAAGATTCACAGCCCCATCTGAGCCGTGAAAGTTCCGGGAAGGGAATATCTTGACATTTAGCCAAGGGATGGTATTTTTACTAGTGGTTCAATGAACCCACAAAGCTCTTTCGGGATGATCCTAGATTGGTAGAAAGTCATGAGCGGTAACATTTCCAGCAGCATCAGCGCAATGGACAGCGTTTTCAATGACAATGGTGGCGTTGTTCGCCTAGCCCCGGCTTGGGTCCCACGTGCCTTCTGTACGCCAGGAAGAAGAATTCGACTTCACCCAGACGACTACTACATTCTGGGCGTCGGCCGTGGAGGAATTGACGAACGCTGGCTGTCATCGGCAGTTCGAGCAGATAACGGTCCAAAAACTGGGCCAAACGAGGGGTTGAGCCTAGTCGTGGGCTCAGGCGGGGAATTGATCCCCTTTGATGACTTCGTCGGACATCACAAGGCAGATCTCATAGGCCAAAGACTCTGGGATAAGCATCAAAAATGGCCCATGTACTCAAAATTTTTCGACAACGAGCAAGCGTTGCCTTTCCATGTGCATCACCGCGATGAGCACGCGGCACTGATCAATAAACCCGGAAAGCCCGAAGCTTATTACTACTCACCCCATATGAATAATCATTTAGGCAAACAACCCATTTCCTTCTTTGGCTTGCAACCCTCAGTTACCTCTGAGGAATTAAAGGAACGGTTGAGTCGTTTTAGTGGTGGTGGCGACAACAGAATCACCGATCTTTCGCATGGATACAGAACTCAATTGGGTACCGGCTGGGATATTCCTGGTGGAGTTCTACATGCGCCAGCAAGTGCCTGCACCTATGAACCACAGGCGGCCTGTGACGTGTTTGCTATGTGCGAATCTTGGAGCAACAACCAGGAAGTATCTGAAGAACTACTTTGGAAAGATGTTCCTACAGATCGAAAAGGCGATTTGAATTTTATTATTGAGGTTCTTGACTGGGAGAAGAACACCGACCCAGAATTTGGTAAGAATCGTTTCATGGCACCTTTTTCAACTAAAAAGTCTCTAGAAGATGGGGAGACAAATTATGTCGAAAAATGGATTGTATATAAGTCTTCATACTTCAGCGCTAAGGAACTAACAATAAAGCCGAATTCGACAGTAACAATCACAGACACTGATGCCTATGGATTAATTGTGGTTCAAGGTAGTGGGTTAATCGATAATCAACCACTGTTGTCTTCAACGACTATCCGTTATGGTGAATTAACAAATGATGAGTATTTTGTGTCCGATGTTGCAGCTAAGCGCGGGGTCCGATTTCAGAACCTGAGCACAACTGGCGACATGGTTATCTTAAAACATTTCGGCCCTAACAATTCGGAACTAGCTTTGAATGACAAATAGAAAGGGTTTTGAGACCAACGAACTTAAGGAAAGAGTCGGCAATCAAGCGCAATTAGTTCGTGTAGATTCATTCATCGAAGATGATGGATTGGCTCGAGGTACACGTAGAGTTCGATTGGTAAACGGTGGTGGATTAGAAATCGAGGTTCACCCGGATAGATGCCTGGACATCGGCAGAGTCTCATTCGACGGGATTCCTTTGGCTTGGATTTCTCCAGTAGGTCCGACAAATCCACTTTTCGCAGAGCACTCGGGGAATGGTTGGCTCCGAACTTTTAGCGGAGGGTTTCTTGCCACGTGTGGTTTGGACACATTTGGACCCCCAAGCTTTGATGGGCCAAGAGAATATGGGCTACACGGACGAATTGGCACACTCCCCGCAACAATAAATTCTAAAACTTCAAGCTTTGACGAGGTTTCAATTTCAGGTGCAGTTTCACAAGTCAATGTTTTTAGTGAGAATCTACTATTAGAAAGAAATATCTCTTCAAAGGCATTCTCATCTGCGTTTAAAGTTAAGGATAAAGTAACCAATCTAAGTTCAAATCCCATTGAACATCTAATTTTGTATCACTTTAATATAGGCTGGCCAATAATTGATGAGAACACAATTTTAGAGATTCCCGCCCTGGATAGATCTACAAATGATCAAAAAAGTAATATACAAGAGTTTGATAGATTCACCACGCCTGTTAAAAATGCCAAAGAAAAGGTGTTCCTGCATCACCGTGATTTAAGCGTGATTGATTCCGTGAAAATTAGAAATGAAGCACTTGGCCTAGAACTTATTTTGAAAGTGGAATCTGCGACTCTTCCGTTTATTTTCCAATGGAAAATGCTAGCTGACCAGAACTATGTCCTTGGCATAGAACCTGCAAACTATCCAGTTATTACAGGACGAGCAGACGCGCTCAAATCAGGAGTGGTTCCAGTATTGAACCCTGGAGAGAGTGTTGACTACTTAATAGAGTTGGAGTTTCGCAGATTTCCCGTCGCATCTACTTTATAAATACATAAAGAAGCAAGCACGGCTGATATAAATGAAACCAAGAAACACAATCGATAGGCACCAACACCAGGGGCATCTTTTCCAAGCTCGACGCTTGCAGTCAGAATTCCTGCAACTATCGTCGACCCTATAGCCGCTCCTAAGGTTTGTATCACAGCGTTGACTCCGGCCGCCTCTCCACTTTGATGAGGCGCAACTAAGCGCATTGCAAGAATAGACATGCTTGAGTAAGAAAGCGCCGAACCGATGCCGAGCAAAATCGCTAACACTAAAAAGAACCAAAGCTCTAGCGGGGCAAAGAGAGCGAATGCAAAGGCAAGAGCAAACACGAAAGTTCCAAAAAGGAATGAAATGTTCGCACCATATTTATGGGTAATTCTTGCAACTATTGGAGATAAAACCAGCATCAATAAACCAACGGGCATCATACAAAGTCCAACTGTCACGTAAGAAGTTCCTAATCCCGCTCCGGTGGCGACGCTACTCAGTAGAAACTGAGGTACGACCACAGAGAAAGTGAAAACTGACATCGAAGAAAAAAATGATCCGCAGTTTGTGAGGAGCAAAGAGGGCTTGATAAGCTCCCTGATATTTACGACAGGGAAGCTAATTCTCTTCTCATAGAGCCCCCACAGCACTAATAACGATGATGAGGTAAGCAGGACCCCGTAGACTAAAATTTTTGGCCAATCATCTAGAACAATTTTGGAGATAGCCAAAATAATACCTATCAATGCGATGGCAAGAGTGATTGAACCCAATACATCAAATCTTCCAGTCGCGGGGAGCGCTCTCTTTGGAATAGATTCAACACTTAAATAGATGCTTATCATCAAAAGTATTGCTGAAACCCAAAAAACACCCCGCCAGATACCGCTTTGGTTTAATAAAGCCGCCAAAGGTAGGGCAACGGCTCCGCCGAGTCCAAACCCAGAACCCACAATTGCGATTGATCGAGTTCGTTTGCCGGTATCAGCACCATCTTGGAGAATACTCATTCCCAAGGAAACGGTTCCGAGAGATATCCCCTGAAAGATTCGGCTCACAATCAGCATCGCTAAGCTTGAGGAAAAAGTAGCTAGAACACTCCCAAGAATCCCAATCAGTAGAAGTAATTGAAAGACTTTCTTCTTTCCCCTGGAATCACCGTAGCGACCCGTTATTGGCAGACTCACCGCAGCAGCTAAGAGCGAAGCAGTGAGGGCCCAATTGGTGTTCGCTACATTTGATGTGAACACTTGCCTTACTAACGTCATGCTCGGAACCAGTGCGTTGAGTGCGAAACCCACCGAAAACGAGGCTAAAACAAGTGTGAGAGTCAGTTTCCGCAACTCGTTTGGAGTGTTAACTATCAACTTTGATAGTTAACAATGTACATTTCAAAAGTTTCAATCAGAGAGCTAGGGAATTCAATTTCCCCTTCTCTGATTGTACATTCCATTACCAGCCCGGTCTCCGCATTTCGAACATCTTTAACCTTTAGATTTTTTTCGAATCGGAATCTTATGGAAACTCTTGCAATTAAATCGGTTTCAACCTCATCGTAGTTTAGGACGCTGATAATTGTTCGATTTTTATCTGTCTGATTAAATGCAGTCACCCAGACTTGTTCGGGAGCCGTGACCATTAAAGAGGCACTATTGTCCAGAAGATCCCAGATTAAGGTAGAGAATAATTCTAGACTTGCTGCATCTGGACTCTTCTCGATTGGTGCCACCGTATAAATAGCTTGGCCGCGCATGTAAGAATTTTTTGTAATGGCCGCTACGGACGTATCTTCCCAAGGAGGCGAGGAGTGAATACTCGCAAACTTGTGGTTCTCAAATGTTCCTGGCTCAGGGTACGCGTAAGGTAATGTCAATGTTGCAAGCACTTGTGTATCAGTTAGAGAGTTAATCCTCGGGATATGTATTTGATTTACAGGAGCTAGTTCCCTTAAATCCATATGGGGGGTGAGGCCCCAACTTACATACTCTTCGGGAGAAACTGCTTGGATTATATCAGGCTCAATTGGCTTCATAAAAATGAGACCACCTTTTTCATGATCTTCAACAAGCTTAACTCCCAAAATCTCGGCTAATCCAAAATCTGGACCGTATGTTCCAGCCGTATTCATGAGCGAAGTTCCACCACTTGCATAGACGCGACCACCATTTTTTACGAAATCTTTAACCAGTGAAATCTCATCCGTATCCATTCTGGTGACATCCGGAAGAACCAGCACTTTAAATTGATTTAGTATCGAGAGCTGACTTTTAGTAATAATGCCAAAAGGTATGTGCTCCGCTTGCAAAATTCGACAAGCTCCTTGAAAAGCAGCTAAATGGTGTGAAGGCTTATCAGGAAGTTCCCAAATCTTCATTCCATTTTCCGCTGGAGACATTTTGGAATAATCTGAGAAATAAACAGCGACATCCTCAACAGGGACTCCACCTAAAAATTCTTCATATTTAGAGGTAACAGCAAATACATTGCCCATGCGCTCGTAGACACCATCTGAAACGGTTCCGATGGGATCAATAGCGTCAATAAACAAGAACGCTAAGTGATTTGCCGTTGCGCCTAAAGCCTGAATTAAAATATCTCTTTCTGACCTTAGTTGCACGTGATATCGAAGGTCTGGGGTTCTTGATGACATATATTCTGCCGGTTGAATTCGGCTAATGTGGTGCATCATTTTTGAGACAATTAGTTGTTCGTTTTTGCCTCCGTATAAGTCACCTCCGGTAAAATCATCTAGTGAACTTTCATGTGTAGTTGAGGCATTCCACCAGCTACCGAGAGTCGCAGCAAAGTTATGTGTGATAGCAAGGTCTGGTTGCAAAGCCTTGACTGAGGATCGTATTTGCTCCCAAAAATCATCAAGCCACCTGACACGTGCATTTTGAAATTTTGACCAATCAGGTGAACTCCAATTAACTTCTTTAGGAATCTCAATTCCCTCTTCTAACTTCAAACGAGCGACGCAGAATTTACAGACGCAGATAGCAGTCCAGAAAACCATGTCAATCCAAAGTGCATCAAAATCATAACGACTAATCAAACTTGTTATTTGCAGTTTTTCGTATTCTAAATAATTCGGGTTATTGGGACAGCACGTTGCGTAGCGAGCTCCAAGAGCGACGTGATTCTGATCGCCAGTCAGGGTTGACGCAGATTGAATTCGCCAGTCAGGGTGATTCTCCGCAGCCCAGTTGTCATACATAACACTGTGATAGGCAGCAGGTCTGATATCTAATTTATTCAACTCAGAGACAAGTTCACCAACGAGGTCCCTGTTTTGTGCGGCTGGATGGATTCCGCCAACAGGAGCCGGCCAATAGTTCAACCCCATATGGGACTTGCAATATAGAAGCACCCCATCGACATTCGCATTTTTATACTGCTTGGCAAGGGCTACGGGGTCGTATTTGGATAGAAACTGACTATCCCAATCGGGGATATGCATATCCAACAGTGAGCGCCTGTACGTTCCTGAGTATTTAATGGTCATCGTGGCTTCTTTCATAGATTGAATTAGGGTTCATTGAATCAAAAGAGAGGGAAGGCGTCAAGGGATTCCTGACCTAACTTCAGCTGGAGCTAAAATTGAGCGTAATTCATCCATGGGAATCTCTTGACAATTGATTGAATAGGGGTAGATTACCCACAAATTGATTCATTGAACCAAGATTAAGCGAGTGGGAGCATCCATGGATACGTGGCTGTTAGGGCAGGATCAGTTGCCGATGGCTCCTATCCGCGAAAAGGCCATTGGGCTGCGAAAGCGGCGGTCTCTCTCATTTGGGGGCCTGATTTACTTCGTTGTGCCCGCCCTGTTTTTCTATCTCTTTGTGGTCATAGTCCCATCAATACGTGGCTCGGTTTATGCCTTTACCGATTGGGATGGCCTAGCGCAGAATTTCAAATTCGTCGGATTTTCTAATTTTGTTGGAGCTTTTAATTCCAAGCAGTCTCACCATGCAATTGTCGTAACTCTCATCATCGCAGTTGCCGTTACAGTTCTTCAAAATTTTGTTGGTTTACTTCTTGCACTTGGAGTGAACTCCAGGATAAAAAGCCGAAACTTCTTACGAGTATTGTTCTTTACACCTGTGGTGATGAGCCCAGTCGTAGTTGCCTACGTGTGGCAGTTTTTACTTTCACCCAATGGCCCCATAAATTCTATATTTTCATTCTTGAGCGCAGGCAACCTGAGGCCAAGCTGGCTTGGAGATCCCAACCTAGCGCTCGCATCAATCATAATCGTAATTATTTGGCAGTTTGCCGGATTCTCCATGGTGATTTTCTTAGCGGGCCTTCAAAGAATCCCTGATGAGGTTTTAGAAGCGGCTCAAGTTGATGGCGCAACCCCATTCCGCATATTTCGATATATAACATTTCCGCTTTTAGCTCCGGCATTAACAATTAATCTGATGCTAAGCATGATCGGTGGCCTTAAAGTCTTCGATCAGGCATGGGTACTCACCGGTGGGGGGCCATCTGGAAAAACAGACACCGTCTCAACAATTATTTTCAGAAATGCATTTCAATATGGAGAATTTGGGTCAAGTATCGCACTTGCGCTGATTCTTACAGTAGCGATTGCCTTGATTTCTATAATTCAATATCGCCCATTACTTAAAAGAGAATTCAAATCATGAAGAGATATACCTGGAAGACCTTCATTCTTGAAGGCGGCATGTTATTTGCCGGGCTAATTTTTGTAATTCCCTTCTACATCTTGGTTAATCTATCAATCAAAGATCCGAGAGAACAGTCATCATCTTTAGTTCCAGCATCATCACCCGAGTTTGACAATTACACAGATGCCTGGACAAAAGCTGAACTTGGACATGCAATGCTTACGAGCATCATCATTACCTCTATAAGCGTGATTTTAATTGTATTAATTTCTGTTACGGCTGCATATCCGTTAGCAAGAATGGGTACAAAGCTCACGAATAGAACCTACTGGCTCTTTCTTTGTGGCCTACTCATTCCATTTCAGTTAGGGCTAATCCCCATGTATCAAACAATGCGGGACCTAAATCTACTCGGTTCGATTTGGTCCTTAATAATTGTCTATGTTGGACTACAAATGCCGTTTTCAATCTTTTTATACTGTGGATTCATCAGAGTCCTGCCACGTGAGTATGAAGAGGCTGCGTGGGTAGATGGAGCTAGCCACTTCTTAACTTTCTGGAAAGTGGTTTTCCCTCTACTTAGGCCGATTACATCAACTGTCCTAATCCTCAATGTGATCTTTATCTGGAATGACTTCCTTTCCCCACTGTTGTATTTGTCTGGAACCTCGAATTTAACAATCCCTCTGACTCTCTTTAACTTTGTTGGGCAATGGGTTTCAGACTGGCCTCTAGTTTTTGCAGGACTTGTTATCTCAACAATTCCAATTCTCGCGCTCTTCTTCTCGTTGCAAAAGAGCGTTATGAATGGTTTTGCTGGTGGAGTTAAAGGTTAATGATCATGTTAAACACCTTTATTCATCAAGAGAGGAGGATCTGCTTTCGGCGATAACTCGCCATTTTGAAATCACGCAAATACTACATAACTAAACCTAAAGGAGTAAAAATGAAGTCGAAAAAGATCTCAGCGGGACTAATAGCACTTGCTGTTTTTTCTTCTGTTGCAATTCCCATGTCTTCTGCACAGGCAGCTAAAGTAACAACACTCACCTACTCTGGTCCATCGACTGGTAACGAGTCAATTATTAAGGCTTTTGCTGCTTTTGAAAAAGCAAATCCAACGATTAAAATCAAGGCCGTCTATTCCGGCACCGAACAATGGCAAATTTCATTGAGAACACAGTTGGCATCAGGTACAGCGCCAGATATCTTCTTTGTTCAACCCGGTAACGGTAACCCAACGACTATGCGTCAATTGGCCCCACCAGGATATTTGTTGGATTTATCTAAATTTGAATTTTCAAAACGAGTACCAAAGGGTGCGGATCCAGTAACTTCAATTAACGGCAAGCGATACTTCCTACCGACCACAATTGCCGGTATCGGTGCGATTTATAATCAAAACGCGGTAACCGCTTCAAAAGCTGTGCTTCCAACAACTTGGTCTGGAGTCTTAGCATTTTGCGACGCAGCTAAAGCTTCAGGAAAAGTTGGATTTGCACTCGCGGCACAGACTTTGTGGGTCACTCAACTAATTAACTACGCGCTTGCCCCATCATTAGTGTTCCGCGTAGATCCAACGTTTGATACGAAGTTGGGTAAAGGCCAGGCATCATTTGCCGGTTCGCCAGGGTGGAAACAATCCTTTGCTAAGTATCAACAGATGCAGAAGCAAGGCTGTTTCCAGGCCGATCCACTCGGAACGAGTCTTGATGTAGCCAACGCTATGGTGGCTAAAGGCGAAGCACTTGCAGTGGTTCAAGTAACCCCTCTGTTCCCAGCAATTGCAGGAACTGCGGCACCAGGAACCACATTTGGAATGTTCGCACTTCCAGCAACTGAAAATCCTGCTGAAACCTGGATGCCAGCGGCAGTCGGTGGTGGATATGGAATCAATGCAAAAACCAAAAACCTAGCTGCGGCTACAAAGTTCATTAACTTTATGGCTACAGATAAGGTGGCAGCTCAGTTTGCCAAGGATTCAGGCGGTTTCCCTGCGATACCAAACCCACTCTTCACAGTTGACCCATCTTTAGAGTTTATGAACAAGCTCATCAAAGCTGGAAAAACTTATCCATTTATGGATCAGATGTGGCCTAACGCAAAGATCCAGCCAGCACAGTACAACGGAATTCAAGCGATGCTGGGTGGAACGGGATCTATTGCTGACCTACTGTCTGGAATGGATGACGCTGCACGATCCAAGTGATTCCGTCTAGACTGAGGAAATAGTGGGAAAAGCCGATGTCAACTTTGCTAAACTCTCCACAAAGTTGACATCGGCTTTTTCTTGGCCGGAAGTCGGATTAGAGAATTGGGGAGCGATCGTGGATAGCAAGAAGCGCGCAACCCTAAGGGATGTTGCACTATTGGCTGAAACTTCAGTTGGAACGGTCAGTAATGTTTTGAACAGACCTGCATACGTTAATGAAGATTTACGAAAAAGAGTTTTGTTGGCTATGAGGCTCTTGAAATTTGAACCAACCCTAACTGCACGTAAGTACCGAAAAGGACGTGCAATAAACGTCGGCTTAGTTTTGGCTGATATGAGTAATCCATTCTTCACTTCAATTTCCGTGAGCGCTGAGTCCGAAACAAGGAACATTAATGCTGGGCTAGTTATGTGCCATAGCGCTGAAGATGTCGGAAGAGAAGCCCAAAATATTGAACTCCTAATTCAACATCGAGTCCAAGGAATTATTCTTGCACCCGTCTCTAATATGGATCAGAATTTTAAAAAATTAGTACAACGAAATTTCCCAGTAGTTTTAGTCGATCGAGTACCTACTAAATTTACAGGATGTAGCGTGACCACAGATGACTTTGAAGGTGGACGGATTGCGGGTAAACACCTTAAAGATTTAGGTTTCAAGAAGATTGCCTTCCTAAGCAACCCGTCCAAATCGGAAAAAATGAAGCAGCGTATTGCGGGCTTTCACGAGGCTTTTGAAGGAGTCGATAGTGGTTTCACCTTTGAACTCATCAAGATCGAGAATTGGTCATTTGCAGACGGAGTAGTAGCAGGGAATGCAATCGCGAAGAGAGCTAAGGAATATCTCCCGAGAGCTATATTTTGTGCTAACGATCTGGTCGCAATGGGGTTGCTGCAAAGCCTTCAGAGAGCAAAAATTGAAGTCCCTAGTGACGTCGCAATCATGGGTTTTGACGACATTCATGCTGCGTCTGAAGTGTCAATACCGATTACAACTCTTCGTCAACCATTGGATGAACTGGGCCGTCTCGCGATGAGACTACTTTATGAAGAAATCTCTCAAACGGGCGAGCATGTTCATACTCAACGGATGTTGCCGCCCGAGCTAGTAATTCGAGAATCTACTAAAGGTAGCTAAAGCTCCCTAGCGCTGCTTATCTGTGTAGAAATGCTGATCAAATCAGCGGAATTTAGTAGTCGCGCTGATAAAGATGTAAACTTGCCTCACACCCAGAGACGTCGCATAGCCCGGTCGAGTGCGCCTCACTGCTAACGAGGTAAGGGGTTAAACCCTTCAGGAGTTCAAATCTCCTCGTCTCCGCCAGATTTATCTCTTACTGTTGTGCGTTAACCAGCAACCATTTCGCTGTATCGACATCTGTTGCAAGGGTATTAATCCAACCACCGCGCAGAGCAGCCCGGATAGCTTGATATTTACTTGCTCCACCGGCAACACCGATACGAGTCTCTGCTTGCTTCAGTTGCTTCAGAGTAATTCCAATAATGCGCTCATCAAGTTTAGTTGCGACTGGTCTTCCATCCTTGTCGATGAAGCGTAGGTTTACCTGACCCACTGCGCCAGCCTTCTTTGCAACTTCAAACTCCTTCGCAGTAAAGAAGTTATCTCCACCTGTAAGTGGGGGGACAATCTCGCATGTACCAATACCGACAAGCGCAAGCTCTACTCGATCAAGTAGACGGAATGCATCCTGTACGTGAAAATCATTCTTAAGCAAGACGTCGCGGATCTCCTTGGTAGGCACAACCCCAGGAACACGAAGAAACATCGGTTCTGCATGCACAATTTCAGAAAATTGCTGGGTAGTGAGGGCGGCCTCGTGTTGTGCAGAAGGATCTCCAACGTCGCCCAGCATTTCAACTACAAACTTAGCTTCAGAATTCTTAGTATTTTTAAGTGCCTCAACCGTTGCTCGAAGAGAGCGCGACCAAGAGGTGAAACCAACAACATTGGCGTGAATGCCAGCGGTGGCAAGTCTTATTGCGAGTAGCTGACCGAGATCATGAACTAACTCGCTCTCGTTCTTCACCTCAGGGACATCGAAGATGTGCGCCTCTTTCATTCCATAGGCTTCTTCTAGCCCACTTTCGAGCTCGGTAAAGAGTCCACCTGGAAGATTAATTTGGGTCCGTACGATCCCAGTGGACTTGGCCTGCTCGAGGAGGCGTGAGACGCCAGATTGTGAAAGTTTGAAACGCTTGGCAATCTCACCTTGGCTCAAATTACGCACGTGGTACATCCAGGCGACCTTGGCTACGAGGCGGTCTAGGTCTAAATCTGGGCTTGAAAGCGAACGGACTATTGCGTCTGAATTAGTCGCTTTGCTACCTTTAGCCACAGTTCGAAGACCTCCCGTTCAGGGTGGTTTATAACAATTGAGTTACAAACCACAAATCTAGTTGACATGAAGGATATCAGGATTTAACGTACCTTTGCATGAATAGTTATTAATTGAATGAATAACTATTCATACACTAACCCCCCTCAACAGGGGCAGAAATGGAGTGAAAATGCGTGGAAAGAAAGTAGCTCTTGCGGCTGCAGCTATCGCTGCCCTCGTTGCAGGAACAACATTAGCTGGCCCAGCGGCTCAGGCTGCTGGAAAGCAGAAGGTAATCGGCGTAGCCGTTGCTGATCAGAAGTCCCTCTTCTACATCGCGGCTGTCGACGGCATGAAGAAGGCTGCGAAGGAGAACAACGTTAAGTTGATCGTCCTTTCAGCTGATAACGATGCTAACAAGCAGGTTGGTCAGGTTAATAACCTCATCACTCAGCGCGTAGATGCTCTTGTCTTCATTGCACAGGATGCAACAGCTGCAGCAGCAGGCGTTAAGGCTGCTAACAAGGCGAAGATCCCAGTGATTGCTGTGGACCAGAAGCCACAGTCAGGAAACGGAAAGCTCGCTACTTACATTGCAACTAACTCAGTTGCAGCTGGTGAAGAGCTATGTACTTGGCTATTCAAGCAAATCGGCAACAAGGGTGAAATTGGAATTCTTCACGGAGTTCTAGGTTCAACTGCTGAAGTCGAGCGCACAAAGGGTTGCCAGAATGCACTTGCAAAGACTCCAGGTATCAAGGTTGTAGCGGAAGCAACTGCGAACTGGGATGAAACACAGGCATACAAGGCAGTTCAAAACATGCTCCAAGCTAACCCTGGCATCGTAGCAATCTACGGTGAGTCAGATGCAATGGGACTTGGCGCTGCTAAGGCTGCTAAGGATGCCAACCGCAAGATCATTGCTGTCGGTATCGATGGCTTCCCAACAATGGTTGCAGGTATTAAGGCTGGCCTTACACAAGCAACACAGGCTCAGGTTCCATACCTCATGGGTCAGCAGGGAATCACTGATGCACTCAAGGTACTTGCTGGCAAGAAGTTGCCTGCAGTTCAGTACAAGCCAACTGTTTTGGTTACAACAGAGAATGCTAACTCGGTAGATCCAGTTACTTTCTATGGACCAAACGTCAAGTAACTAGAACGAACATCAAGTAGAAGCAAGATAAAAGTAAAAGGCCCGTTAGCGATACGACGGGTGCTAACGGGCCTTTTACTATCTAGAAAGGAGTGAAGCGATAATGAATTTAGATAAGTCATTAACAGTGGCAAATATAGACAAGTCGTACGCAGGCGTACAAGTTCTACACTCAGTAAGTTTCACCGTCCCTGCTGGCAAAGTCGTAGGCCTTATTGGTGAAAACGGAGCTGGAAAATCGACCATCTCCTCGATTATTGCTGGCGTTGTGAGCCCAGACCAGGGGCAGATGATCATCGATGGAGTCCCTTACTCACCTGGAAATCCTGCCGAAGCAATTGCACAAGGCGTGGCTCTGATTCACCAAGAAATCCGAATGATCCCCGAACTATCCGTCGCAGAAAATATCTATTTGGGCAGACTCCCAATGAAAAATGGTCGAGTCGATTCTACAAAACTTTATGCAGATTCACGAGAAGTACTTTCAAAGCTTGGCGTGAAGATAGATCCCCGTAGAAAAATCCGTGGACTTTCTATCGCAGCGCAACAGAGTATCGAAATTGCTAAGGCAATCTCTCGTAGCCCTCGCTATGTAATTTTTGACGAGCCTTCAGCATCACTTACCCCTCATGAGACAGATCGCGTTCTTCAACAAATCAAAGTTCTCTGCGAGCACGGTGCAGGAGTCATTTATATCTCTCACCGATTAGAGGAAGTAACAAAAGTTGCATCTCAGATTATTTGTCTCCGCGATGGCCACGTCGCCAAAAGCTGGGATACCGGTACGGTTTTGCAAGATGATTTAGTGAAAGCAATGGTTGGCCGTGATTTCCGTTTTGAACATCACGCCCCTATCGATGCAACAAAAAACGAGGTAGTTCTGGAAGTCAAGAATTTTTCTCGGGAGTCAGTCTTTGAAGGAATCAACTTCTCTGTTACGAAGGGTGAAGTTTTTGGAATCGCGGGATTGGTCGGAGCTGGCCGAACAGAGCTAGTACGCGCAATTGCAGGAGTGGATCGCGCGTCATCAGGTGAAATTTATCTAGATGGTAAGCGCGTAAAGGTTAATTCGCCCGCGCAGGCAATCCGTGTAGGAATTGTGATGGTTCCCGAAGATCGCAAAGGACAAGGCCTGAATCTGGGCCAATCGGGAGCAAAGAACATCGTTGCTCCTTGGGAAAAAATTCTATGTAAATCAGGCATCGTCACAAAGGGCTGGGTAAAGAATCTAGCCGAGGCAACGGCTAAGGCATTTGATGTCCGCGGTGGGATAAATCAAGCTGTGGAGCGTCTTTCTGGCGGTAATCAGCAGAAAGTCTTGCTTGCAAAGTGGCTTGTAAAAGAGCCAAAAGTGCTGATTCTGGATGAACCGACTCGAGGCGTCGATGTCGGAGCAAAGATGGCGATCTATCAAATTATTCGTGATGTTGCATCTCGCGGAGTTGCGGTTGTAGTTGTTTCATCCGAGTTAGAAGAAATTTTAGGTATCTCAAACCGCGTACTAGTGATGTCAGGCGGCAAGCAGCGTCAGATTTTGACCCGCGCCGAAGCTAATGCGGAGAGCGTAATGAGCTTAGCAATGCCGATTGGAGTCAAGTAATAATGGCAAAAATTAAAAAAATGGGAAGAGCAGGGGAGATTATGGCTAATTCCGATGAACTCAATGATGTCAACACTGAAAAAGCTAGGAGTATGCCCGGTTGGGTCGCTTCTGTAATGAATGGACCAATCATTGGTCTTGTAGTGATGTGTGTCGTCCTTACATTTACATCTCCATACTTTTTGACCACACGCAATATCAATAACATCTTGGTGCAGAGCTCCGACATTGGAATTCTTGCAGCAGGACAAGCGTTGGTCATCCTCATTGGAGGAATTGATCTCTCAGTTGCAGCAATCATGACTGTAACTATGATGTTTTCTGCCTGGTTATATGAAATGCAAGGTGTCCCCTTCCCAATCGCACTTCTTGCTGGATTAGCGCTTGGTTCATTGATCGGACTTGTTAATGGTCTTCTGATTTCATATGGAAAGGTACAAGCCTTTGTAGCGACTCTTGCAACGATGTCTGCTTGTCTTGGTATGGCACTTGTGATTACCAATGGAAATACAATCAATGAATTTCCTGTCTGGTTTGCTAACCTCACAGCTGATGCTGCACCGTTGGTTCCGAACCAGGCAATACTCCTAGTTGCTGTATTCCTTGCCCTAGGATTTTGGTTGAAGTTCCGACCTGCCGGTCGCGCACTCTTTGCAATCGGTGGAAATCCAGAAGTAGCGCGCCTTTCAGGCCTTCCTGTGCGCCCTCTTCAGACTCTCGTCTACGTCATTTCAGGTTTCTTGGCAGCCCTTGCTGGATGGATCAATATCTCTCTTCTTGATTCCGCCCAACCAACTGCGGGCTCTAGCTATCTCTTAACCGTTATTGCGGTTGTAGTTATCGGCGGTGCATCACTTGCTGGTGGCGTTGGATCTATGGGACAGACATTTATCGGACTTCTCATCATTGGAGTACTCAATGCAGGACTTGCATTACTCCATGTGAATCCAAATCTTCAGCAGGTGGTTATAGGTGCAGTAATTCTTGCTGCAGTCCTTAGCGATCGAAATCAATTTAACTTCATCGGAAAACTACGAAAGAAGAAAGAACAGGCATGAGCACCGATTTAAGTAAAGAGTTCCTACTCGAGGCTCAACGCAGAATGGTTCGCATTCGCCTCTTTGACGAACGTGCCTCAAAAATGGTTAAGCGTGGACAGATTCCAGGAACAGTACATACAAGTATTGGTCAAGAAGCTCAAGTGGTTGGCGCCTGTATGGCGCTAGGCGAGCAGGACTACATGACAGGAAATCACCGTTCACATGGACACCCAATCGGAAAAGGCTCACCTCTTTCACCGCTAATGGCAGAGCTTGTTGGAAAAGCGACTGGTGTTTGCAAAGGACGTGGTGGCTCTCTGCACCTCGCAGACTTTAGCGTCGGCTCACTTGGTGAATCAGGAATTGTTGGTTCTTCAATTCCAATTGCTACTGGTGCAGCACTTTCATCCAAAGTTTTAGATAACGGAAAAGTGGCCCTCGCTTTCTTTGGAGATGGCGCAGCCAACCAAGGAAACCTTTATGAATCTATGAACATGGCAGGGATCTGGAAGCTTCCAGTTATCTTCCTTTGCGAGAATAACCTTTACGCACTTTCTACCCCAGCTCATACAGTGACAAGTGGTGTCATTGCGTCACGCGCAGCTGGCTTCGATATCCCTGGAATTCGAGTTGAAAATGGCCAAAATTTCCTTGATGTCTTTAACGTTGTAAAAACGGCGGTAGATCGGGCTCGTTCTGGCGAGGGACCTTCACTTATTGAAGTTGTTACATATCGCTTTAATGAACACTCCGAGGGTCTTCGCCTTGGAGTGGATTACCGCGATCAAGATGAGAAGGCCGAATGGTTGGCTAAAGACCCAATCGTTATTTTCCGTGATTATTTGATTCAAGAATCAATTGCCACAGCGGACGAACTAGATGCTATTTATGCCGCTGTTGAGGCAGAAGTTGAAGAAGCTTTCGAGTTCAGCCAATCAAGTCCATTCCCTGATGCAAGTGATCCTTACTTGAATCTCTATACAGAACCATTTGAGGTGTATGTATGAAAACCGTAATGAGCTATCTCGGAGCTATTGGCGCTGCACAGCGTGAAGCAATGGATGCTGATGAGCGCGTAATTATTATTGGCGAAGATGTAGAAGCAAATGTTTACGGAACAACGGGTGCTGGAAAAGCTCGCGCCGCCGAAGGTGATTTCTTACAGCGTTATGGAAAGAACCGAATTCGTAACACTCCTATTTCGGAAGAAGTAATCGTAGGAGCCGCTGCAGGTGCTGCCATGACAGGTCTGCGCCCACTTGTAGATCTCTCTTACTCTTCATTTACTTACCTCGCAATGGATCAATTTGTAAATCAGATTGCAAAGAACCGCTTTATGTTTGGTGGTCAGGCTTCAATCCCAGTGGTCTTCAGATCAGCGATGTTTTATGGTCTCAATACCGGTGCCCATCACTCAGACCGCCCGTATCCGATGTATATGAATGTGCCAGGATTAAAAATCATTACACCTGCTTCTCCAAGCGATGCGAAAGGGTTACTCCGATCTGCAATTGATTGTGATGATCCTGTTCTCATTTTTGAAGCCTGCCCCTTGTGGCCGATGAAGGAAGAAGTAGAGGAAGATGAGTATTGGATTCCACTCGGAGTTGGACGCACACTTCGTGAAGGAACAGATATCACCATTGTTGCAATTTCAGGTGCAGTACCTGAAGCAGTAGCTGCAGCTGAAGAGTTGGCTAAAGAAGGAATCTCGGCTGAAGTCTTTGATCCTCGCACATTAGTTCCTATGGATGTCGAAGGAATCATGAAGTCAGTGACCAAGACTGGGCGTCTAGTTGTAGCTGATCCAGCACATCAGACATGCAGTGCAGCATCAGAAATTTCAGCCTTAGTTGCTGAACATGCTTGGGATTCCCTGAAGGCTCCAATTAAGCGGGTCACTACACCGGATACTCAAATTCCATTTAGCCCTGCGCTAGAAAAACATCTTTACCCAAACCGCTTATCTATTGCAGCGGCTGCGCGTTCCATCCTACAAGTTTCACAACCAGTCTAGAGAAAGAGAAGAAGATGAGAGTAGAAGTATTACTACCCCAATGGGGAATGGGAATGAGTGAAGGCATGATCTCGCTCTGGCTTAAGAAAGTAGGCGATGCGGTAAAAGAAGATGAACCCATTGCACAGGTTGAGGCAGAAAAAGTTGAGGAAGAGCTCACTGCTCCAGCAACTGGAGTCCTCACTGAAATCTTGGTCCCTGCAGGAGATACCGCAGAGGTACGTACCGTTGTAGCGATTATCGAAACAGCATAAGCATGGAAAATTTTGACGTAATCATCATCGGCGGCGGCGTCAATGGTGTTGGTATTGCCCAAGAAGCATCGCTTCAGGGCTATCGCACTTTGCTGCTTGAGCAAGATGATCTTTGCAGCGGCGTATCGGCATGGTCCGGTCGTTTAGCTCATGGAGGGTTGCGTTATCTAGAACATTTTGACTTCGCCCTTGTTCGAGAATCCCTTCTCGAGAGAGAGCGCCTCGTAAAAAATGCTCCACATCTAGCAAAGCATGTCCCCTGGATTATGCCGGTCTATAAACACAATAAACGAGGCGGGCAGCTAGTTAGATTGGGAATGATTCTCTTTGACATTCTTTCCTTTGATAAATCAGCTCCGCGCCACAAGTTTCTAAACAAGAAGAAAGTTCTTGAGAAATTTCCTACGATTGAAACCGATGGCCTTAAAGGTGGATTCCACTACTGGGATGGGCAGATCGAATTAGCAGAACGTCTATGTGTGGAGTTAGCCCTTGATGCCAAAGCCAATGGGGCAATAATCCGCACCCATTCTCGTGTAGAGAGTCCAGTTCTCTCAGGAAAGAAAGTCACCGGAGTTACTTATAAAGATTTAATCACTGGAGAAGTTCATACTGCGCACGCGCCAGTTGTCTACAACGTCGCAGGACCTTGGATTGATCGAGTCTTCACACAAAGTGCAGAGCTCCCTTCCCAACCTCGCCTAAATGGTGGAACAAAAGGGTCGCATCTCATTGTCAACGCATTTCCTGGTGCCCCAAAAGAAGTTGTCTACTACGAAACTCGCACCGACGGACGTCTTATCCTTGTCATTCCGTGGCTTGGCAAGTACATGCTGGGGACAACAGATATTCGATGGGAAAAAGATCCTGGAGAAGCTCGTTGTGACATCGGCGAACTTGAATACTTATTGAGTGAAGTGAATGCACTTATTCCGCAAGCCAAGTTAACAATCAAGGATGTTCTCTATACATATAGTGGAGTGCGACCACTTCCTTATGAACCAGAAAAGAATGAATCTGCTGTCACTCGTACGCACATTCTCTTTGACCATAAGAGTAATGGAGCCGATGGCCTCGTTACAGTAGTCGGCGGGAAGCTCACCACCTTCAGACAACTATCTGAAGATGCTGTAACGGATCTTAATAAGCGCTTCAAGCGCAAGAATACGAAATCTTTGACCCGTAATCGAAAACTTCCTGGTGCTCAGTTTCATGATTTCAAAACATTAGTCCTAGATCTCACTAACCAGGGGGCCTCAGAGATTACTGCTCAGCGCCTTGCTCAGATTTATGGATCCCGGGCACTCGAAATTTGGAAGATTGTGGGACGGGATAAGTCATCTTCAGAAATGATTGAAGGGTCCATTGGACTAACGCGAGCTGAGGTTGAATATGTTTTGGATCAAGAGTTCCCAAAGACTCTTGCAGATTTGATGGCGCGACGCCTGGTTCTCGCTTTTGAGAGCGGCCATGGTCTTAATGTCGTGCAAAGAATTGCTGAAATTGCGGCAGGGAAATTGGGATGGTCAGCAGCAGAGATTGCTCTTCAGATTGATGGCTATAAGACCTGGCTTGATCATCTGGCTATCCCTGATGAGAAAGGCCCACGCTCTACTCATTTTGGAGCCAAGCAGGTGAGTGAATCCAAATGAGTTCCAAGCGCCACATCCTTGTCATTGATGCTGGATCATCAAGTGTTCGTGCCCTGATTGTTGAAGAATCTGGTGTCATCGTTGGTGAAGGCCGTAGCCAAATTACATGGAAACATCGAAATCCAGGTTGGGCTGAATTAGATCCGATAGCTCTCTGGAAGGCAACGCGCCAATCAATCTTGGATGCGGTTATTGGTGCAGACATTCCAGTTGCTCAAATTTCTGCAGCGGGAATCACAAGTCATCGAGAGACAATCATGATTTGGGATAAGTCAACGGGAGAACCTGTACACGATGCACTTGTGTGGATTTCAAATCAAACGGATGAAATTATTGAACGATGGAATAAGCAAGGTCTAGCAAGTGAATTCAAAGTGCGCACGGGGCTTCACAACGACTCATTCTTTTCAGCTGGAAAAATTGCCTGGCTACTCGAAAACGTAGATGGCCTGAGGTCGAAGATCTCTAGTGGAAAATATATCGCTGGAACAGTAGATACCTGGCTCTCATGGAATCTCAACGGTAGAACTGTCCACGCAACTGATGCATCGTGTGCATCGCGAACTGCACTCTTTAATATTCACTCCTTGAAGTGGGATAGCGAGTTACTTGGCAAACTTGATATTCCTGAGCTTATATTTCCAACAGTTCTTGATTCAGATGGCGATTTTGGAAAAGTAGATCGCACCATTTTGGATGCGGATATTCCTATTCGCGCAGTCCTAGCAGACCAGCAATCAGGGATGTTTGGTCAAGCTTGCTTTACAACTAACTCTATAAAAAATACATTTGGAACAGCTGGGGTACTCACTGTTAATGTCGGGGATAAACCGCGAGACGTGGAAGGTCTCACTGGCTCAGTTGCCTGGAAAGTACAAGATGACCTCAAATATGAGGTGGAGGGCGTTGTCTTCCATAGTGGCCAAACTATCCAGTGGCTTCGCGATAATTTAGGAATTTATGCACCAGCAAATCGCATCGATGAAATTATAAAATCGGTAAATAGCAATGGTGGTGTTTATATTGTTCCGGCCCTAGGAGGGCTCGCTGCGCCTTATTGGGATCGCAAGGCGCGCGCTTCAATTCAAGGCCTATCTCTCGATACATCTGCAGCTCACTTGGTCCGTGCCGCAGTGGAAGCAATGGCCTTCCAGACACTCGACATCATCGAAAAGTTGAATGAATTTCCAGTGAGTTCTCTGAAGGTCGATGGCGGTGCAGCCAGTTCAAATTTCCTCTGCCAATTCCTAGCTGACATCACAGGACTGCAAGTTCAGCGTCCTTTTGAACTAGAACGGACTGCTCTAGGTGCAGCGTATGTCGCAGGTCTAAGCATTGGAATTTGGAACAGCTTGGATGAAATATCTAATAGTTGGACCGCCGAAAGAATTTTTGAGCCCGTCGCCAAAAATTCTGACAGGGAAAAACTCAAGTCAGAATGGAAAGAAGCAGTTAATCGGACTCTCATCGGAGGCATTAAGAAGTGATATTGACTAAGAACACAGGCAACGGGACCAGTGCAGTTTCTACTCGGGATGTGATGCAGCGTGCGCAGAGTGAAGGTTGGGCAGTTGGTGGTTACAACATGCACAATCCTGAAACAACTCAAGCGCTTCTCAAAGCTGCAGAGATTACGCAATCTCCAATATTTATGCAGATTGGGCGCGCAATTATTCCGCATATGGGATTGAAGGCAGCCTTCGAGATGACCAAGCGAATCACCGATGAATCAGATGCCCCGTTCATCATTCACTTAGATCACGGTTCAGAGGATGAGGTAATTGAAGCGATTAATCTGGGCTTCAAATCCATAATGTTTGATGGTGCTCACTACCCATTTGAAGAGAACATCAAAGTTACTCGTGAAATAGTAAAGCGTTGTCATGATAACGATGTCTATGTCGAAGCCGAGCTAGGCCGCATTCCTGATGTTGGCCAAAAGGTAAATTGGAAAGATTTCTATACAGATGTCAATGAAGCCGAATGTTATGCCCATGAAACCGGTATTGATTCTCTAGCAATCTCTTGTGGAATTGTGCATGGAGTTATCCCCGATATTGCTCCTGAGCCACTTGCCATTGATGTCGTTCGAAATATTCGAAAAGTAGTCTCAATTCCACTTGTAATGCATGGTGCATCTGGAGTTCCTGATCATGAGATTTCTGAAGTCATTTCTGCTGGCGTAAGTAAAATCAATGCTGATACGGATCTTCGCTTTGCTTTCCGTAAGGGTATGGAAGATGTTTGGTCTCAAGGCGACGCTCAGCTTGAGGTTGCAATGTCTAGTGGCCGCGAGCAGATGGTTATTGCAACAGCAGAGAAGATGAAACTCTTCGGCTCTGCCGGAAAGTCACGCGTGTATGAGAAGTTTTCTACTGAGGGTTTGCGCAAATGGTGAGTGGAGAAAGTTCCCTGCTTTCCACTGGAACTGCATCAGCTCTAAAGGGAATCCGAAAAGTTGCTGCACGACGTATGGTCGAGGCCTGGGAGGCTCCAGTATTTCATCTTTCGACTGATGTGAAAATGGAAGTTGCCTTAGCGCGAGCGAAAGCTCAGCCTGGGACGACTGTCACCGACGTTCTTATTTCTGCAGTTGCTGACTCTCTTAAAGCAAATCCAGCGCTTAACGCTCACTATTCAGAAGAAGTTGTGACCACATATTCTGAAATCAATGTTGGGCTCGCTGTCGCCACCGATCGAGGCCTTGTAGTTCCGGTAGTTCATAATGTGGAGAAGAGGGATCTCCTTGGAATCGCGGAGAGACGAAAAGATATCGTGACAAAAGCCCGCGAAGGAACACTAACCATGCCAGATATTGAAGGTGCAACTTTTAGCATCTCGAATCTTGGAATGCTGGGTATTGATTCCTTTGATGCAATTGTTAACCCACCACAAGTGGGAATTCTAGCAATTGGGTCAACAAGAGAACTAGTTGTTGTCGAAGAAAATGAAATAGTTATTAGAAAGATTGCGAACTTCACCTTAACTTGCGATCATCGCGCTATTGATGGTGCAACTGGAGCAAACTTGCTTGCAACCCTTAGAACTATTCTCGAGAACTCAGAGAAGAATTCCTGATGAAGATTGAAAAGATTCTCTCCCCATTTGGCCAAATGAAGCTTATCGATGGTCCAAATTTTCTTGAACCAGAAGTGGATATCTCAATCGCCCCAAGACTTCTCAAGTACTCTATTGAGAAATCAGCAGGAACGCTAGCTCGAATCTATCGTCCTCAAAGAACAGTTGCATTTACAAGTAGAGATAAATCAACTCCTGGTTACGAGAATGCAATACTTCAGGCAGAGCGACTTGGATTCAAACCCGTAATGCGCTCACCCGGTGGACGTGCTGTCGCCTATCATGAAGAATCAGTAGTGCTTGATTTACTTTCAAGTGATCCCGATCCGCATCGCTTTATGGATGATCGCTTTAAGGCAATCGGGAAGATTTTCATTGAAACCTTTGAAAAACTTGGGATAAATTCACAACTTGGAGAAGTCCCTCGTGAGTTTTGCCCAGGAAAGTACTCGGTAATTAGTGGAAATGTAAAACTTGTCGGTACTGCGCAAAGAGTTATGCCCGGGGGTTGGCTCATTGGGGCTTCGCTCATTGTTCGAAATGCTGCGCCTGTGAGAGAGGTTTTAAGCAATTCTTACAGGGCACTTGAACTGGATATGGATCCAAACACTGTTGGTTCTCTGAACGAATTTGATTCATCAATATCTGTGGATGATGTTCTCAACGCACTGAATCACACATTGCGTGACCACTTTGCTGTGCTCGAGATTGATCTATCAATGAGTGAACTCACCGGAAATCGTGAATCGGTAAACGTCTAATGGGTGCTCTTGAACGTGCGCAGGCGCTCATTGAGAAAGCCGATCCATCAAAGACGTTGCCACTCTGTGAAATCAAAGAGATAGAGATAAGTCGAGAGGCGCTATTTAAGATTGTTGATATCACGGAAAAGTTTATTTCTTCAAACTCAAAAGTTGCATTGGTCGTGGATAAGACGACAATTCTTCGTCAACAACTAGATGTAAAGAAGTTGGTTCGAGAGTTGCTCGCCAGTAAGTTCGTCGTCGTAAGTGTTGAACTTGATGATGGATATACCGAGCTGCACGCCTCAGAAGACGTTATTAGTGAGTCGGCAAAGCAGAGTAAGGGTGTTGATGGAATCATCACAATTGGAGGTGGAACTATCACCGATATTGGGAAGATGACTTCGGTTGCACTCGGTGGCATACCTCATATTGCGATTCAAACCGCCGCCTCGGTCGACGGGTATACAGATAATGTCTCCGTAATTCTCGTGAAGGGAGTGAAAAGAACTGTCCCTTCACGATGGCCAGAAGCCGTAATTGCAGATACGACCTTAATTTCCGAAGCGCCTTCACTCATGAACCGCGCTGGATATGGCGAAATCAATTCAATGTTTACTGCCCCAGCAGATTGGCGCTTGGCGGCGCTACTGGGATTTGAGAAAAAATTTCACTGGGGGCCGATAGAGCTTCTTCATGGTGTGGGTGAGGGAATCGAAGAGTGGGCACCAGGCTTGCGAACCTCAGAAGTTGAATCGATTGAAAAGTTAGTGAACGCACTTGCTGTCCGTGGAATCGTCACCGGCGTTGCTGATACAACCGCATGTCTTTCTGGAATAGAACATCTAATTTCACATATGTTAGATATGAATCAAGCTGCGATGCATAAACCAGTAGGACAACATGGTACCCAAGTTGGAGTTGGTTCTGTAATCGCTGCAGCAGTCTGGGATCTTATTTTTATCAAATTATCGGGTGAACCCATCAAGCTAACTTCTTTTCCAGATAAAGCTGCACTAAAAAGTCGAGTAATGAGAACTTTTCACCATTTGGACACAACTGATGCACTAGGTGGTGAGTGCTGGAAAGATTATGAAAAAAAGATTGACTTTTGGATTGAAAACTCTGACTCTATTCAAAGCTTCTTAAATGACTGGAAGTCACATTCTTCGGAATTGCGTGGATTGATTAAGAATCCTGAGGAAATTGTGCAAGGTCTTCTGGTTTCAGGATCCCCAATAAATTTTGATGACCTTGAACCTGAAATCAATAAGCTCGATGCCGTTTGGGCTGTTTCAAATTGTCACTTGATGCGAAATCGATTTGTAGGGATTGATTTTCTTGAATTCTTAGGCATGTGGACTGAGTCCGATAGTAACTGGGTCTTTGAGCGCGCAACTCAGGCAATTGAGAAAGTGAGTGCGACAAGATGACACGAGATTTAGTTATTGGAGTTGACGCTTCGACTACTGGTGCAAAAGCAGTGGTGTGGAATGCAGAAGGTTCTCCCCTTTCGCAAGCAAAATCAACCTATCCACTCAGCACGCCTCAACCGGGCTGGGGTGAACAGAATGCAGAAGATTGGTGGGTTGCGACAGCAAACTCTGTTCGTCGTGCGGTTCAAACCGTGGATACCTCGCGTATTGCTGCAATTTCAATTACCCATCAGCGTGAAACATTTGTTTGTGTAGATAAAGAAAGTAACCCATTAAGGCCAGCGATGCTTTGGCTTGATTCCAGAGCTGTAACAGAAGTGGAAAAGTTTGGTTCCGATCGAGTACATGAAATCACAGGGAAACCGGTAAATCTAACTCCTGCTTGGTACAAACTTCTTTGGTTGCAGAAGAACGAACCGGAAACTTTGGAGCGCACCTTTCGCGTAACCGATGTCCAAGGATTTATTGTAAATCGACTCACGGGCGATTGGGTCACTTCTTACGGTTCAGCCGATCCACTCGGTGTTATTGATATGAAAACTTTTGACTACAGTGATTATTTGCTTGATGTTGCTCATCTTTCACGTCAACAGTTTCCTCGCCTTGCCGCACCCGGTGAAATAATTGGCACGGTATCTGACGCTATCGCCGAAGAGTTGGGCCTTCCAAAGAATTTGCCAGTAGTGGCAGGAGTTGGTGACGGTCAGAGCGCGCAATTGGGAACAGGCGGAGTTTTTCCTGGTACTTACTACCTAAACCTTGGTAGTGGAGTTGTT
>Ga0214917_10001543_pt1 | contig 29490 bp, 36 predicted proteins | sample LL_1208_BB_MetaG_FD_177983 | JGI IMG/M metagenome (GOLD analysis project Ga0214917, IMG submission 177983) | Freshwater microbial communities from Lake Lanier, Atlanta, Georgia, United States - LL_1208_BB | ecosystem: Environmental > Aquatic > Freshwater > Lake | place: USA: Georgia | collected... | reverse complement strand
CACTAGTTTTTCAGCCGGAAAATCCTTATCGATGTTTATTATTTTTTTTGAATTATGCACGCGTATCATACCTAATACAGAACTATGCAACTTTTTCGCTTCTGTGTGCATCACATGATTACGTATCGCAATATCTCGTATGATATTTTCATTTTCTTTTGCAAACAAATGTAAATTGAAATTTTGTAAAAAATAATTATGAATCAATAGTGGCATTGTATAATTGCTATGTTTTATGTGAAAATAAATATTATAGAGAGTCGATTTATTGAAAGGCGTATTCGTATATGGATTTTTCGCAATTAATGGAGTCACGAAGAAATTTGGAGCATTGGATAAAGCCGTATTCAAAATATTTATAATATCTCCGGTAGTAAATAAATATTGTTTGTTATTTTGAATAATACTCATGTAGTTTCGTTTGGTAGTATCAATTGGATTCAAATACAAATCGTCCTTTATTTGTATTTTATATTTTTTATGTCTACATAAATTGACAAATCGTAACAACCTCATATATGTTCGTTGTGTTTTACAATAAATATTTAAAAAATGTTCCTTTGTATAAACCGAAAAAATAGAAGGATTTATATTATTCATAAACAATGAATATTTTGATTTTGGATAATTTTTTATAATATAATCGTATAAGACAATTTTCACATGATTCGGCATGCTCGAATCAGCATCGATTTCATTCACCGGCAATCCCTTATTCCTATTTATTTCATTTATAGATAATTCTTGATTCATATATATTTCATTCCAAAAATTCATTACGGATGAAAAATCTCGTTCATCATTTAATTGATATATAGTATTCTTATTATTTATCAATTTTTGCAATATATATTCAAATATATGCATGATTATTTTTGTTTATTGTATAGTTAATAATCATTATTTTATATTGTTTATACTAATACTTTCGTATAATATGCCCACAAACCCAATCCAATAAAACATTTGGCAATAAAATCTAGTATATTCATCGATATATTCTTGTATTCTTCATTTAACATATACACTATACCATAAATACTCCATACTACAAAATATACTCCGTATAATGCATTGTTTGCAAAAGAATATTTAGGTCTTACGAAATTCGAATATATGATAAAGAACATGGCGGCGAACGCAATAAATCCAATGACCATACCATTAAATCTAGAGATTACGTTTGTTTCTCCCGCATAACCTACATATAACATAATATAATTCAAGCACACAATCATTAAATAGGTGCTCATATGAACAGTGGTGCCGCTATTTTGACTCAATACTAATGATAACGCTAATAACATGAGAGGGGTAGTAATCGACCAATCAATGTAACGTGTTTTTGTGATATCGGCCCAATTAATTGGAATATCGGCTTTTCCATATTCTTCAATCTTTTCAACAAATACCGAATAAAAATATCCGGCAACCACTGAAATACATGTTTCTAAATTAAGAACATGTCGAACGGTTGGAACATTTGTTCGCATGGCTTCGATAAATGTGATTGTCGCGGTTGTTAGCAAGAGAATATAGGTAATAATAAATGAAAATTTAACATAATAATTTACGGGATTTTTAAGTTTCTCTTCTTTTTCTTGAACATTGTCTTGAACGAATTTTTCCTTAATATTCATTATATATTTATAATATATTATATTATGGAAAATACAAAATACAAAATATATTTGTATTGTATATACTCGGACCAATGGCCCATTTTTTTTCCAACATCGTATTATTGAACGGAATATATGATATAATATGTGCAATTTCTATGCTAAATATTCTACCGATTCCGGTTTTTGATAAACTGCACATCTCCATGTTCAAAGAGCATGACCAAAAATTACAGAGAATGTTTGCATATTGGATATTGACCTATGGTATTATCAGGGTATTACTCTATAATAATTGGTCAAATGGTTTAGTAAGTATCACCTATTTTTTGGAAGCATTGTGCATATACAATGAATATATGTGCAATGAATTAGTGTATGATAAAAGTTGGTTTGTTATTATAACGTCTACATTGTTTGGTATAATGACAATCCCAAAAAATTGAAAATATTTTCAGATAGAAGATGTAATTCAACTTAATATCATGCACTGAATGTTCATATTTATTTTATTTATAAGCTATATTACTACATCAATATCACTCGTAAAAATGACTGAAAACAACACAAATTCGACAAATGATTATATGGATAGTGATAGCTATAGTGATAGTGATAGCGATGACGATTCATCCTTCGACGAAATTGACGAAATATATGCAGAAGATTATCCCGAACTTAAAAACAAAACAGATGCAAAATATTATATTGGGTTTGCCGGATACAATCGATGGCGACTCATTTTATCGAATGCAATTACCGCCAAATCGTTTTTCAAATATTCATATGAATCGGTAATGAGATATTTATATGAATACAGTATATTCCGTATATCGAATCCAAGTGTAGATGTATTGCAATTATTTATTATTAAAAATACATTTACAGTTGTTAAAAAAACATATTGGATTCGGCTGATACAACGTCATTGGAAAAAAACATATAAGGAACGAATGAATCATTATTTGAAACGAGGACACCCCAATTCACAACTCGTCTTTGCTATGACTGGAAGATATCCAGCACATCTGTATCCTCTACCTAGTATACATGGAATGTTATCGGTATACCAAACAGAACAAATTATTTGAATGTGAGTAGATACAAAAATTGATTTATATTACTCAACATATCATCACGAATACTTAATATATCTGTATCTTTTTTTGCATCAAATACATCATTCATTTCAATCAAATAGTCGCGATATTTATATATTTTGGTCTTAAAATCTTGCGAATTATTTGCATCCAATAAATCAACTCGTTTTTTGAGTAATTTTATTCTCGATTCATCTTTTCCCAATAATACTTCAACAAACTGGTCGATATTACCATTTAATTTTTCATACAATTCATCTGTTGCTTTGTGTTGGGCGTAAGATTTTGTTTTCCAATGATATAATTTTATATTATTCAACATTTCTAAAAACACACGAACAATATGTGCCTTATTTTCATTTTTAGGGGTATTTATTTTGTATTTTTGCGCTTTTATTGTGCGTCTTTTTACTCGGTTTTTATATTTTTTTCTAAACGTTTTCGTAGTGTTCATAAAAATATTTTATATACAGTATTTAAAGATATTTTTCTATTTAAGGTAGATGAAAATATTATTAATTGCGTTTTTATGTTTTACGTTACCTCATGTAAATTCCATTGTAATCTATCCCGTTATGCGAGCCGCTACAAATATTCAACGTATACTACATCCATTAAATCCTTTACCTAAAGTTGAATATCCAAAACTCAATGTCAGTGAATTAACTGAACAGGAAAAATACGATTTACAATGGTATGTCATTGGTAAAAAAGGCGATTTTATGCCCAATCGTCAAAAAAAAGTGACTATATGGTCCAAAAATTATGTAGTATGGAAAGATTCACATGGCGATTACTTTGCCCTAGATGATATATGTCCACATAGAGGTGCATCATTGGCAAAGGGAAAATTACACAACAATTGTGCCGTTTGTCCATATCATGGATATGAATATAATACTAACGGAACATTGGTAAAAGTTCCCGGGTTAGATATTCAACCATCCCCTCACTATGATATATCGAAATTCAAAGTGGTTGAACGGAACGGATGGATATATTTGAATACGGTTTCCGTGAATGATACAACCAGTGAATTTGATGTAAATATTTTTCAAGAAGAAGAAGTTGCTAAAGAATATCCAGTAGTATTTCTAGAAATGGATTTCAATTGTTATTCGCGTATTTTAAGCGAAAATTCGCTAGATGTAATGCATATTGGTTTTGTTCATACGTTTGGCAACAAAAAGAATCCGTCGCCCATATATGAGGACCCGCCCAAATTGGTATCACCGCACCATTATAAATCAACATATGAATATGAGTCGGGCGAAGATTCTATGGCAAAGAAATTATTCGGTTTCAAAGAATTGAAAATAGAAAACGAATTCATATTGCCACATACCACAATTGCACGTGTCATATTCGGCGAATTTGTTAGCACTGTGATAACTTTTGCTCTACCCATCAACGAGAACAAAAGCCGCTTGTTCGTAAAAACCTATCGTAATTTTTGGTATAATGAACTGGGTGATAAAATTACACGTGATTTAATGTATAAAACGATGTTACAAGATAAAGTTGTCGTGGAAGGTATCGACAAAACATGTATGGATGGTAAATTCAACATGAAATACGATAAATTACAAAATACATATAAATCATTTTATAAGAGGTTTATTCATAATTTTACCGATAATACTGATTCGCAAAAATGAAAAGAACGAAAAAAATGAAAAATTGAAAATATTGTAAATAAATATATATTTACAATATTTATACAAGAACAAAATACTAAGATGGAACCAACCGAAAATCAAAATAAACTCGCGTTTACTCGCTACTTATATATTGTAAATGATGTAAAAACCTCTTTACTCATGGCTATATTGAACAACAATGTAGATGAAGCATTGTTTTGGTGTTATGAACTCTATTATTCGGGATATATATTAGATGTTTTTGAAATGACAAATAATATTTATAATGAATTTTACAGCGTATTTAATCCCCATTTATCATTGTTTTTAGACAAAATTCAAACGGATTGGGTTGGAAAAGAAAATTGTGATTGTATCATTGGAACAATGGTATATAATTTAATTAATCGCGAACATTCCATTAGCGGGTTTGTTGAAAAATACAGCAATACGCCTTTCAATTTAGTGTATAGAGAAATGCGTAAACCTGACCATAAATTTTATGTCATTTTGGAAGATAAAGATATTGCTAAATATAAAACGGTTGAAATCGGGGAAAATATTCGTGGGTATCAATTATTGAAAGAAGTTTCTACATATGCTACCCACGAATATGCAAATGTTATATTTGAACACGAACATTCTACCATGCCGTTTAATGAATTATTCGATATTTACAGATATCATTGGTTATATTATGCATCATATACTCCTATATGGGCCGAACGCATCGAAAAACACAAGGGAACCATTGACCATGAAACAAAAAAAATTGTATTTAGTGATGAAGAATTAGAAGAAGAATTTTACAATCTTTATAATTATGAACCGGATGAACAACCCATGTCAATTGTTGTTAAACATATTGGACCGCAAAATGAAAAAAAATGGACGTGGACCGATTTTTATGAAAAATATAAATAATAGAATATTAGATTTGTGCACATACAAAATGCTCGACAATTATTCTATTATTTTTGCCAGTTTATAGGTTATCATAGTGGTCAATGCTAATAATACACCTCCCCACAATATATCAATAATCACTACTTTAATATTCCATTTTTTAAATATGGCATAAGTCGTTCCTTCATATACGGCATTTATTACTAAACCTAATAATAACGCGTCTAAAATTGGACGATTGTCTTTGATTATGAAATAATAAAGACCAAATATCAATGCAATATAACATATGATTGCACCTAGTGGACGAAATTGTAATGAAACGCGTTGAACGTCGGCGATTTGAATTTCAAATAAATGACGGTTTGCACTTAAAAATATATAATCCAATGTTAACAAGGTAACTCCAATAATCATTATTTTTTTGTAAAGTTGATTCATTTGAAAAAACTATATATAACAAATATATTTTTTTCCGTTATAACTTTTCCACAATTTCGTTTATTTTTACGGGATTTTCATTTATTTCATCGGCTTCATCTGGTACCGGTTCTTCCGTGGGCATTGGATGAACTCGGGCCGGTTTCTTTTGAATATTTTGTTGTTGTAAAAAATAGAGGCCCCAATTTGGTAAATGGGCTAGACAATTCATTATCGAATTATATGTTAGTCCAAACAATAACGAATCATCCTCTACATATTTTATACTATACCACCAATATGGAGGGATATATAATACATGTCCAGCGTTTACATCAAATTCTAAAAATTTCAGTTTATCCATTTCGTGTAAATATTCGGGCTGTGGATTCCATATATTAATTGGTGAACGGAATTCGTAATTTTCATAATCATCAATTGGTTTCAAATACTTTTTACTCTTCCAAGGTGTCATTTTTACCTGTATTTTTCCACTATGAACATAGACAAATTGTCTGTAATTAATATGATATCGCATGGGAGTATTTGTATTCTTTGAACCGAACTGCATATCGTATTTGGTTTGACATATGAAGGATGGTTTCAAATAATCTTCGAATGATTTACAACTATTGTATAATCCAGATTCTTCCACAAATTCTTCGTTATTTTCGGTGAAATAGTGAGAGCCCGGGTCACTTTTTATCAAATTTTGAGAGCTTTGGAGAGATAATATTACATAAGAACCGGCATCCGCCAAATCATTGTAATAATCGCGAATATCCTTTATTTTTATATCATATGACCCATATTTCTCTATTACCGATTCCTTTGAAATGTTCTCCATGGCCGTGGTATGAAACTCGAATAAAACGGGTTGTTTCACATCGCATACCTCTTGTAACTGTTTGTTATCCTTGTAATCCATTTCATATATTTCTAAATCTTCGCTCGTTTTATAATGCTGAATCACATGAATATATATGAAAAACATTAATATAAATATTAATATTGTTATCAACGTATCCATTTCGTATACTTACACCTACCGAAAATAAAAACGAGACAAAAACGAATAATTTGTGCTAAAATTATGCTAAATAGTAATAATACGAATACGAAATAGAATCGGTCATAATTATCGATATAATTCACTCAAGAATGTCGTTTTACTTAAATACACGCTGTCTTCATAACTAGGGACATAGTTGGATGAACCATATTTATATGTTCCGGGCGTATAATATATCGGCAAGGATTGTGCTGGATTATATGGTATTAATAATTTATTTCCACAGGGGTCTACTACCATTACTGTGCCAAAACTTGCATCAAATAAGCCATTTTGTTTTTGAATGTCTTCTGGCGAATCATGATATGTAATATCATAATTATTGTTATTGTATTTCGTATTTGTGAGGTCCTCTTCTTGAGTAATTAAATCTACATTACCATATGTTTTATCGTAATTTTTTGCATAATCTGCCCAAAATGCAGCTTGTGACGCGGCTAATAATCCATCTTTTGTAGAATTCACTTTGTATCCATATGGAACTTTAGCCATTTTTGTATCGCTTATTTTATAATAGCCGTCTGGGATGTTTCCGTCCGTAGGTATATCTTGAGATGTATTTTGGTTATCATCGAAACCCTCCATCCGTTCATTGTGTATACGATAATGTAGATAAAATGCTAAAATAAAGATAATCACAAATATAAATACTAACAATAGTTGTAATAATGTTTTTTTGTTCATATATCAAATACCTATATTTTGTTTGACCGTTTGACATAAAATTGATTTTTATAATAAATTAAAGATATTCTTATATAATATAATACAATACCATGATTATTCCAGTGAAATGTTTTACCTGTGGAAATGTTCTGGCCGATAAATACCGTTATTTTCTGGAGGAAGTTAGACGTATTAAAATATCGCAAGGATTACAAGTAGAGAGTGTAGTATATCTTACCCCCAGTCATATTGAAAAAACCGCAGAAGGCAGAGTTTTAGATACACTAGGATTACATAATGTATGTTGCCGTCGTCATATGTTGACCCATGTAGATATTGAATAGAAAAATTGTTGTAAATACTGTAAATAATATAATATATATATTATTTATAGTTAGATGAAAAGTTCACGTTCAAATAAAAGATTTAGAAAATCCAATAAAACGAATAAGAAAAATAAACAAAAACGAAGCAGTAGCAAACAAAAACGAAGTAGTGGCAGTAAACGTAATAAAATGCAAAAACAAAAAGGCGGAAATTGTGGTTGTGGAAATACAATGCATGGAGGAAACTTGCAACCCAGTCAATATTATTATCCATTAAATGACCATGCAAATGACCCATTGGCACCAGCAAATGTAATCGATTCTAGACAATTAGGAGGTATGAATGGAACCCAATTATTTTCTTCAGCGACAGACCCTTTTTTTAATACGGATTCTTTGAAAAATCCAATGATATCAATTGGCACATTGGCAGGTGCAGTGTCACAGAATAACATTTTGACCGAATCGCCAAGCTTAGATAATACAAATCTTGCACAAGCTAATTTTTCAAATACACAAAAATATCTAGCATAATTATATATATTGTAAAATATATGGCCAATATAATCGGTTTAAAAAATCTTTGTTCACCTGCAAAAACCTACTTTATTTTATCTTTTATCTCAATTTTGGTAATTGGAATGCAAAACTTGAATAATAGCGATATGTATTGTTTAGGAATGTATTCATGCAACACCTCAAATATTGTTTTATTTTTCATATTCAAATTTCTTTACGTAATATTTTGGACTTGGGTCCTTAACATTATTTGCAGAGGAGGCGCCCCCGGTGTTGCCTGGTTTTTAGTATTGATACCATACGTTTTATTTTTTGTTTTACTCGGTTTATTAATGGTGACATAAATGAGATAAATTTTTTAGTAATATATTATATAGTATAACAAATAATATAGAATATGAAAACACCTTCCCGTAAAAAAATCAATATTCATACTCGTAAACATCGAAACATAAAGATTCAGGGCAAAATAATTGAAAAAAAAGAGGGATGGACGATATTTGAAATGAGAGGCGGGCCATTTGAACGCGGATATGCTCATGGTAAATTGTTATGGCGCGAACTAAACCGCGTTATAAAATGCATGCCCTTTTTAATCAAAAAAAGTTATAAAACATCTTTAGCCAATTATTTAAAAGTATGCAAAAAACAAATTTATTATACGGTTCGTAGAGATTTTCCCGAATTTTACAAAGAAATATGTGGTATATCGGCCGGTGCAAAAAGTATGGGCGTTTCCATTTCCGTCGATGTTTTAATTGCCTGGAACGCTATTCATGGTATGCATGCATTTTTCAAAAAAACGGATGGAGAACATTGTTCTACCTTTATAGCGACCGGCGATGCTACTGAAAAAGGTGATATCGTGATGGCACATAATACACATACGGATTTCGTCATGGGTCAATTATATAATATTATTGCCTATGTTTATCCCGAAGAAGGTCATTCTTTTGTCATGCAGATTGTCCCCGGATTTATTGCAAGTGGGAGTGATTGGTTTATAACTAGCTCAGGTATTGTCGGTTGTGAAAGCACGATTGGAGATATTAAATATGTTCCTAAATTTGGCGCACCTTTTTTCTGTAGATTGAGAAAGGCCATGCAATACGGCAAAACCTTAGATGATTATACCCAATTTATGTTGGACCAAAACGCCGGTGATTATGCATGTTCGTGGTTATTTGGCGATATAAATACCAACGAAATTATGTTATTCGAGCTAGGATTAGAAACCCATCATATTAAACGAACCACAAATGGATTATTCTATGGTATGAATTCACCCTTTGACTTTACATTACGTAACACTGAAACGGATGACAATGATTTCCAAGATTTAACGACTAGTTCCGGTTCCAGAAATTACCGCTTAGATTCTTTATTGAATCATAAATATTACGGCAAAATAAACACCGACATCGCGGCAAAAGTGATAAGTGACCATTATGATAGTTATTTGAATAAAGAAATGATGAATACCAATAGCATTTGCCGACATAGTGAGGTTGACCATCGCGGGACCGAACCATTTGAACTGGTCGGTTGTACCGATGGAAAAGTATTAAATAGCGAGATGGCGAGAGAATTATCATTTGTGGGTCGGTTTGGCTCTTCTTGTGGTAGAAAATTCTCAATCAAAGAACATGTTAAACAACACCCAGACCATAAAGAATGGTCAAAATATGTAGAAGATTTCCCCCATTATAAATGGACTAAAATACATAATAAAGTTATATAGAATTATTTTCATATTGTATATGTATACAGTATGAATCAAACGAAACTATCTCAATTTTTTTCACCGTGCACTGAACCAACCAAATATGTGCCAGCTAAAAATCCAACCTATTCGCTTTATTTCGATGGATGTAGTAAAGGAAATCCGGGAAAGGCCGGAGCCGGGGCAGTATTGTATCACGGAGGTGACGAAATTTGGTCAAAAGCGATGTTTGTTGGAAATAAATCCACGAATAATGTGGCCGAATATACCGGTTTACTTATTGGAATGAATGAGGCAATCAGTCAAAACATACGTGAATTGTCGGTATATGGAGACAGTATGTTAGTTATCAAACAAATGCGCGGCGAATACAAAGTGACATCCTCTGCCATGAAACCCTTGTTTGATAAAGCGAAATTACTTGAAAAAAGTTTTGCCAAAATATCATATAAACACGTGTATCGGGATAAAAATACCCGGGCAGACGAATTGTCGAATCAAGGACTCATCAGGTCGTCGGGCTAATCGGTCATTTCATAATTTCCTCGAGCATCGCTCCAATTTGGTAAGATAAGCCCCTCTTTCGCTAATTGATGCAAGATTGATTTATATGAACGATTATGTAATTTTGCAATCTGTCTTATCGTAAGCTCCTTGATTTCGTATTCATTATATAATCGGTTGATTTCGTTCATTGACCATCGATTACGATTACGAGTAATTTCTAATGGACTGTCTACAATTTGCTGTTGTCTTTGAGTAAGAATACAGCAGTAAGATTCCATGTAAATGTATTTGCCTTTGGATATTACAAACGATTTTTTTAAATTATTTTTTAGTAAAATTACAATTACCATATTATAATTAATGATATAAATGATTTAGAAGTAATCGTTGTATTTAATATACGTATCCTTATAAATAAATGTGGGACGAAACAGATAAACAAACATATCTTCATTTTGTTGTAAATAATATAGGACAAATATGTAATGACGATTTTTCAAGTGAAATTACAAAATATGCGTCTAATTTAGAATATAAAACTTTCTTAGAAATTGGCACATGGAATGGATTAGGTTCTACTAAAGCTTTTTCGGATGGTTTCAAATATAGAAACGATGATTATATATTTTATAGTCTTGAATGTAATTTTGACAAATGTATGGATGCAATTCAATTATATTCTCATAATGATAAAATTCATATATTGAATGAAGTTATATGGAATGAAGAACCAAGTGATTTTTATGAAATATTTCCACAATGTTTAACAGATACAAAGTATAAACATTGGAATGAAGTTGATATTATTAATATGAAGAAATGTAATTTATTTTTAAATAGACCAAATATTCCTGATATGTTTGATGTATTATTATTAGATGGAGGAGAATTCACTACATATTATGAATTTCAAATTCTTAAAAATAGATGTAAGGTAATAATGTTGGATGATACAAACGCTGATAAATGTAAATTAATCGTAAATGAAATAAAAAATGACTCATCTTGGAAAATTATCAAACAAAATGATACTAGAAATGGTTTTTTGATTGCTGAAAAAAAATAATTTTTATACCATTCAATTCAAAAATGGTATAAAGGAAAACAAAATATAAATAGTTTATTTATAAAATTGAATTAAATATATAAAAATATGATATTACATTATACCATACAATATATTTAGAATGAATCCACAAATTTCCAAAATAAGTGAAGAAGATGATGTTTACAAATTTACATTAAGTGGCATTAATGTTAGTATTGCCAATGCCATACGCCGAATCATTTTATCCGAAATACCCATCAATGTGTTTTATACTGAAACGTACAATGATAATAAATGCAATATAGAAATAAATAATCCGCCTCGTTTACATAATGAAATTATCAAACAACGCTTAAGTTGTATTCCTATTCACGAAAAGGAACTTGATATATTACCCGACAAATATATTTTAGAAGTAGATGTTAAAAATGAAACGGATAAAACGATGTATGTAACAACCGAACACTTCCGCGTTCGAAACAAAACAAATGGCAACTATTTGACCAAAGAAGAAACCACGCGTATATTCCCGCCTTCAAAAAAAACAAATCAATACATTGATTTTGTTCGTTTAACACCGCAAATCAGTAAAGAATTACCCGGGGGTCATATTAAATTACAATGTGAATTTTCAGTAAGTAATGCCAAGGTGAATAGTATGTTTAATGTTGTATCCAAATGCACATATGGTAATACACCTGATTTAATTAAAATAGATAAAATATGGGAATCTATGGCCGCCAAATTAGATAGCGAAGAATCGACCAAAGAAGAAATCGAATTTCAAAAACGAAACTTTTATATGTTAGATGCTCAACGTCATTTTATTCCCGATAGTTTTGATTATACCATACAAACCATTGGTATATATGATAATATTGAAATTGTCAAAAAAGGTTGCGCAGTTCTACAAAACAAATTCGTGGATATCATTCAAATGATTGATGGCGACATTTTGCAGATTGTTCATAGTGAAACCGCGATTGCCAATTGTTACGATGTTATTTTAGAAAACGAAGATTATACGGTTGGTAAAGTATTGGAATACGTCTTATATGAAAAATTTTATCAAGGTGAAAAAACCTTGAGTTACTGCGGTTTCAAAAAATTTCACCCACATAATAATCATAGTGTGGTTCGTTTAGCGTTCGTCGACCCTACTGACAAAACGACTGTTCGAAATGTATTGAAATCCGCTTGTAGTGATGCACAAGATGTCTTTGTAAAAATATTCAAAATGTTCTAATGTGAAAAGGTGTATAAAATTGAATAATAATTTTTTTTATATATATTATCGAATATATACAAAAAATATGTGGAACGGATGCTGCAATACACTATATACTTTATTTTCCTCAATTGGAATTAAAAAAGAGAAACCAATCAAAAAATCAAAAAAACATATAGTATACAAAAAATGGTTTCGAAATAGTATCAGCAGCAAACGAATCAAAGATATAGATAATGACTTTTTCACACTCGATACGCTAAAATCATTGAACCTAAATATGTCATATTTAGACAACATATCATACAATGATACCGTTGTATTCATCCCACCCATTGAATATGGTAAAGTGGTCAAAGTATATGACGGTGATACGATTACCATTGCCACAAAATTACCACTTGAAAATTCACCTATATATCGGTTTTCGGTTAGATTAGCGGGTATCGATAGCCCCGAAATGAAAGCGAAAACAAGTATTGAAAAAATGTTGGCAGAAAAAAGTAGACAATGTTTAGAAAACCTTGTTTTAGACAAGGTGGTAAAACTTAAAAACATTTCATTTGAAAAATATGGCCGAATTTTAGCCGATGTCTATGTCGGCGATTTGTTTGTCAACCAATGGATGTTGGACAATCATTTAGCGATTTTGTACGATGGCGGTAAAAAAAATCGTCCACTAGAATGGGATGAGCCGACCGGTATTGTTGTATCTTCCTAAAAAATTGAATATATTTCTTTTTTATTTTGGAAAAATAACGAAGAAACACGAAAAATAAAAAGATAGATAAAACAAAGATGCCTATGCAAGAATTATACATTGATAATTTAGACCCCGGAACCGAATATTTTGTAGAATCATATGTTGGAGATACTATATACAAATATAAAGCGACATTTAGTCATCTCGACGAATGTAGTGCAATGTTTTTCGACCTATACGCAATAGAGAATGGCACATTTATAAAAGCGAACTATTCCGGAACTATACGCTCAGTCCCATATTATGTTCAATTTAGCTCTGCCAAATATTATCATAAAACTTGTCACGAAATACGGCGTAAAATCGAAGAACAAAATGAAACTATTTATCAAAAAGCTTTAGACAAAATATTCGCCGATTTATTCTGTCCAATAACACATTACGATGAAAATGGCGAGCCCTTATTCGATGAAACCGGCAAATTTTTGAATTATAAAGAACTTTTCCTACAATGTATGAAAAAATAAAAGGAAAATGTAAAAAATTGAAATAATGAATAGATAATATATGGTTTGTATATTATCTATTTTATACCATGGAAAAACGTTTAAATAAATCGCTCGAAACCTACATATCCACATTGAAAAACAGTGTTCGCGATAAAGTTATCGCTTTAGATTTTGAAAATAAAACAAAAACAAATGAATTAATCGAATTTATATACGAATATGAACGTTTAGTATTCTCTAAAGAGGATTTCATCAAACGTAAACGGGTGAAAAATTCAATTCCTTCTACCAATCGTTGCAATGCTCGCCGGGCAAATGGCGAACAATGCACCCGTCGCCGAAAAGATGATTGTGAATTTTGTGGAACCCATTCCAAAGGTGTTCCGCATGGATTCATGGAAGAAGAAAATGCCACCATATCCACCCAAAAATTAGAAGTTTTAGCGGAAGAAATACAGGGTATCGTCTATTATATTGACAAATTTAATAATGTATATAAGACCGAAGATATCATCTCCGGAAAAGATAATCCACAGATTATCGCTAAATGTGTAAAAACAAGTAATGGATATAGTATTCCCGAATTAGGATTATAAACCATCTTCATTGTCTTTCACAATCGTTCTTACTATACTTTCTTTCACAACTTCTTCCCTATTATCCATTATAAAATTATTGATTTCAATTGCCTTGATTGTGTCTCCGTTACAATATTTAGATAAAATATCCAATAGAGATTTTTTTGTGATTGGTTTTTTTACATTTTTTTTCGTATATGTTATTTGACCGTCTTTTAAATCAAAACAGTCAATTTCATTGTCTCTCATTACTTCCATTAATTTTTTCGATATTTCTTTTTTCTCTTTTTCACGTAAGGTTGCCTCTTTTTTAATCGCCCGTATATCATTATCAATTTTTACCCATTCTTTTATTGTTTTTATCAATTGTTCTTTTGTTTTTAATTGGTCTTTGTCCATCTATATTATCCAATTATAAAATATTTAGGATAATATAGTAAAAAACATTTATATATTTTCGCTAATATTATATATTACAATATTTAGATAAATGATATTTTCATATAAAAGTCAACATAATACAAGTAATGCAAATCAAACAAATAAACCACGAAATATACCTGCCATGCCTATCGTCTTACCGCCTACCCGGACAATAACGCGAAATGTGGTTGAACAACCCGCTGCAACTGATACCACTAAACCAAAAAAAATGAAATGGGGGGAACCTACCTGGTATTTATTCCACGCTTTAGCCGAAAAAGTAAAGGAAGACCGTTTTCAGGCGATTCGCGCAGAATTATTGAACACGATATATGTTATTTGTAAAAATCTGCCTTGTCCAATGTGTGCGAATCACGCGACCCAATATATGAACGCGATTAATTTCAATACGATTCAAACGAAAAAGGATTTGATTGATTTATTATGGAACTTTCATAACGAAGTCAATAAACGCAAGAATTTTGCGGTTTTTCCATACGAAGAACTTGGTGCAAAATATTCGAGAGCCAATTTAATCAATATTATTCAAGTGTTTATGGTTCATTTTAAAGACAAACATGCCAGTTTACGTATGATTGCGGATGATATGTATCGTCAACAAATTAGTGCAAAAATGCAAGATTGGTTTAGAAAAAATATCCAGAATTTCAATTTGTAATGAACGATAGATATGGTGGGCTATACACGTATTATCCATTTTCGGCTTTGACAATATATCCTTTCGTGCTCTTTTTTCGAACAATTTTATTCGATGATTTCGAATGCAATTGGTCATGACATTTTTCACATACCGTCAACAAATTCGCCAGATGATTCTTGTGAAATGAACCAATGAATCCATTTTCGTCCGCGTCTTTCTGTGGACTTAGATGATGCACCTCTTCTCCCATTTCTAGTTTACATATTTCACATATCCCCCTTATTTTTTTTGCATTGTAGGTCGATGGTCCATGTGCCAATTCTCCCTGATTTACTGGATAATATTTGTTTCGAATACTATAGGCATTCTCTAAAAAATCATCCGGTAAATATAAAGATTTGCACACCTCTAGACCATACATTTTATTTCCCGGTCCATATCTCAATTTACGGTCATATATTAAACAATCATGTTCCCTATCAAATTCTACCGCCATATGTTTGATGGCTAGGGTATTGATGGTTCGCAATTCATCATAATGCAATATTTCATGAAAATGGGTAGCGAAAATATACGACGAACGCTTTTCGTGTAAATGCATTAAACCTGCCATGAAAATACTTAATGCTGACTCCGTTTCTGTTCCAGAACATAATTCATCTCCTAATATTAAACTATTTTCATCCGCTCCTCTCAATATCATTCGCAGTTCCGACATCTCAACCGCGAATGTTGAGAGACCTTTGAATAAATTATCATTCCCCAATATACGCGAATAAATTGCTGTATATGGTTTATATACAAATTTTGAACATGGAACATATAAACCACTTTGGGCCATGATTATCGATATACCCAATGCCCGAATTAAACTCGTTTTTCCCACCGCGTTTGTTCCATATAACAATATGCCTTTTGCCGATTCGCCCAATATAATATCGTTCGGCACATAAATCTCATTTTGTTGAATATGCTCGATTAGACAATGGCGTAACTCATATGCTTCTACAAATGAGGAGGAATGGGTGGGGTCATTTACAATAACCGGTCTAGTATATTTATATTCCATTGCAATATATGCTTTGGTTTGTAATATATCCATTTTGGCCACATAGGTCGCGATGTTTTCGAGAGCAAATAACCAATTGCTCTCTAAATCTTTCAAAAAATCGTTATAGGCAATCGCAATCTCCAGATTAATCACTTCCTTGAATATAAAAATATCCTTACATAATTTGTGCAATATCGGTATTTCAATCTCGTCATTGGTAGTTGACGCGTTCTTTAAACTTATATCTTTCGGCGCGATTTGAATTTGTTCGGTGATTTGTATGGGTCCGCTTAATTTAGACAATATCGTTTTCAACGTTAAACCCCGTTTTTTTGTTATTTGAAAAGAAAATCCCGATTTATCCGTTTCGTGTATTTTGATATAATCGGTTTCGGGAGAATTTTCATAATTTCGTATTAATCCATTCAATTTGTCGCGAATCATATGAAAGGTTTTTAAAGAGGTTTCGTATTTCTCTATCATTTCATCCAATTTGAGAGATACACCTTTTTGAATAAAATTTTGGTCAAATGTTTGGACCGATTGAATATCCTTACATACTTCTAGTATTAATTTTTGATTGATAAACTCCTGTATTTGAGAGAATTGACTTCCCAAATTACCCTTTTTGAGATATTTTTCGAAATATTGGTTGAATTCGGGAGATTCTAACAAACAAACATACAATTGTTGAATGATTCCTATACTTTGATACAAATGATAAATGGACGATGGATATATCTTGTTTAAGACCAATTGCCTGCATATTTTTTCTATATCACGTATTTGGACCAGTTGTTTACGAAAAAGGGGTATGAAATGGAGATTCGATTCATTTAGTAAGAGAGCGGTCATTTCATATTCTTGATTCAGCCATTCACAATCAAAATTTGGATTGGTTAATTGTATTTTGAATTCGCGTTTACCCATAGGGGTGCAACATTTATTCAAAAACGAGAGAACGGATGAATATTTGCCGTGTTTTTCACCCGATTCGTTTATAATATTCAATTGTTTCAGGGTATGGTTGGCTAAAATCATACGACTCGATGTATTATTGAAGGTCGGTTGTTCTATTTTACGAACCAAATTAGGATTGTGCTCTTGAATAAAATGCAATAAATAACAGAATGACTGGGTCGCTACTTCATGATTATTGAATTCATTACATACTTGATAACTTTCTTCGCCAAAAAAAGTGGTTAAGATATGTTGTATATACTTTTGTTGAGAGCAATTCTTCAAAATGTCCGCGTTTTTGGAGAGATTTTCACATTCCGGATTTGTATAATATTTGTGAATATGGGTCGTATGCATTCCCGTATATTGAATCACGCGTTCAGTCATTCGCTCGTCAAAGGGTGATATAAATATTATTTCACTGGGTCCGTAGGTCGATACGTATCGCTCTAATTCATCGAATGTAGTGGGATTATCGTAAAATGGGATTTGGTATTCGAATATAGTAGATTTGCCAGTAAATATATTGGCGGTTGATATACCACATACAATGTTTTCATTCATTGTTTGGACAAATGGTTTGTATTTTTCTATCCAGATACACATGATGTTGTTGGTTGGTTGAGGAGAGCTGTCATTGTCATATGCAATATATGTGCCGGCCGAATATACCGAATGAAATTTACGGGTAACATTTTTACCGTCTTTTTCTTGGACATATACAACTGCTGTATATCCATTTTCCGTTAATTTTTGAATATATTTTTCTAAGGTATAATCGCGGAAACCGGCCATCACAATGACGTCGCCATTCACGTATACTTTTTTCTCCGATACATTTAATTGACAAACTTGAGAGAAATCCACGATTTCACTACCTTTTACTTCTCCCGTTTGCACATTTTTTAGTCCATACACTTCAAAAAATGCTCCCACTTGCATTAATAGTATGGTGTTTTTGCCATATTTTTTTTGATACTCTTTTGTGATTTGAAAATATTCAGCGGTAATTGATTGATTTGACTCCATTCTATATCATATAGTATAATACCTTTAGATATTTTTAATTTAATATTTTGCGGAGGTAAGGAACGGATAAGGAACGGATAAGGAACGGATAAGGAACGGATAAGGAACGAGTGCGAAAAATTGAAACACTTATATAAAATATTTTATATCTATATAATAAACTTACCAATATATTCAAAATGAACGACGATAATGGCTATGGATTCTATTGCGATTTAGATGTAAGCCCTCAACATCATGTATTTAGCAAAAAATCAAATGCGACCAAAAAGACCAATTCCGTTGCAAAAGCGACTGGAGTTAATTCGCCAGCCGGGTTTAATCATTATTTGAGACCATTCAATGACCCTGATTATTATTATGACGATACGTATTTGTATGAAGAGGCAACTGTGATTCATATCAAAAAATTTGACGAAAATGATAAAAATAAACAAAATTATTTGAATGCCGGAAAACAATACGCGAGCAATGTATATTTTAATTTAACTTGCATTGCCACGATGTGCCTTGGTGCAGTTTTCATATTCAAAAAAGTATAAAATATAAAATTTATATAAAGATAGCGATATTACAAATATAAAATATGGATATAACTATTACACCGGATACATATACTCCAAGTGTTGATGATAATGGAAATTATATAGATATTGTTCCAATTATAAAACATGGTTTGTATTGTCCATGCTCAAAAAAAGATAAAGCATATGATAATACCAGTAAATTCGCTTCTCATACAAAGACAAAAATTCATCAAAAATGGTTATTATTTTTGAACCAAAATAAAGCAAACTATTACGTTGAAATGATGAAAAATAGAGAAATCATAGAAAATCAACAAAAAATTATTCAACAATTAGAACATTCACTGCAAAGGAAAACTTTGACAATTGATTACTTGACTGAACAACTTACTTCGAAAACCACACAACAAATCACAGTAGATTTATTAGATATAAACTAAAAATATTTACGCAAATGTACGTGTAAATATTTTTTACTGTTTTTTATGTTTATCTATTATTATTATTTATTCACTACCAAAAAATCCGCCCTTTCCAATATTGAAATCGGTTAATCGAGTAATCATTTCTTGCTTGTCCTTCATAACATCATAGATAACATCTTTCATCGAAATCATACCAATAAATTTTGGATTGGTCTCGTCCAATATTAATAAATGGTGAATATTCTTGAACAACATTTTGTTCATACATGACTCTAATGAATCATCTTTCTTAGCCACAATAATATTTGAACCGTAGGTGCAAATATCTTTTACCATTAATCCTTCGTGAGTTTTATTGTGAGCCGCGATTTTATCAATATAATCACGCTTCGATAATACACCCACCAAAGCCGAATCTTTATTCACTACTGCCAAACACCCGACATTGAATACTTTGAATCTGGCGACGGCTTCGCTCAATGGTTTATCTTCGTTTATTTTGAAATCCAATTTATAATAACACGATTTCTTAAATACACTCATGGCAGTTGAACCAGATGGTTTCATGGTTGAAAATGGTCGTAATCCTAATTTTGTAAACATACGAATATAATATATTTTATATATGTCCCTTTATGTTTATATCGTTTTTTTGGAAAATTGAATAGAATTTTATTTGTTTATGATTGAAACAACAAACAAATACCAAAAATGTATTACAAATTTGATAAATACAATCGATTCAAACCGGTAATAAACGCGGCATTGTCGAAATACGAAATCACTGTATCGAGCGATTTTGTTGTAGGTGAACCATATCTAATCGAATTACAATCTCAAGTTACTTGTAATGGAAAAATGATAAATAATAGGATGAAGGGTGTTTTTGTAAAAATATTCAATGGTTCTAATATCACGCATATTATTTGTAAAGATAAGTATGGTCGTTTCTTTTCTGCACCTGCCGAAGAATCACGTATCTATAAATCGCCGAATCATATTATACACAATCGCCTTCGAGAACAATGTGTAGTATACGCTATAAACAATTTGACTACATCGGCAATCAAACATATATATATGCAAAATAGTATTGGTTATGAATTGGGTAAAGGTTGGATTTGGAACGATACTTTCATTGAAAAATGGTATAAGGATGAAGAAAAGAATAATAACAAAAATGAAGAATTACTCATGATAACAAATTCATAAATTGTGTAAACGTATAAAATTGAACTACTTTTTTGTTTTTCTATTATAAAAACAAAATAAACAATCACCAATTGCTATTACGTAAAATGTCACAAATCAAACACTCTTCGATTCAAAATGAATACTATCTAGGTGACTTGCCTGGAACGTTGCAATATACCATTGACCCGAATGATATATTGGATATTGATAACATTGAAAGAACTCCAGACGATGTAGACCGATATGGGTTTGAATTCGTCGAACATAGTTATGAATATTATTCGGCGGTTATACCCAATACTGCTACCGGAATAAATAATGAATGGAATATGTTTCTACTCATGAAAAAAGAAGTAGACGGCGAAATATGGTTAAAGGCCGCCCTGCGAAATAAAAAAACTGGAAAAATTGCTCTAATGACGAGCACCAATACTATTCACAATTTATTAAATCATAATCATCGTGCAATTAAATCTCTCAATGATAAATGGTTTATTGGGCATTATCGAATGTCCGCTCCAATGTTCTTTTGGAGAGAATTGCAAAACAGATTGAAATATTAGAATATTTACTCACTTAAAATATAAAAAATGAATGGTAAAAACTATTCATTTTTTATTTTTATATATTTTTATTATTACATGTATAACATTTTCTATATTTAGAAGTTATCAATTTGCCACAATGACATCTGTTTACGTAACATTTTTTGTAACATATTTCACACATATAACCATTTACCTTTACCGATATTTGATTACAATTCTTACAATATGGTTTTTTTATACATTCATTACATCTATTATACCCATGACTTTTTGTGCATTCTTTTCGTTCTTCACATTCATCACATTCAACTTTTAATCTACATGTGTTGCAGTAATTGTCCCTTCTATTTTTATGTGGTTCACCACAATCATCACACATCTTTGCCTTATTTTCAATTATTTTCATATATTTGTTGCACGGAAAACATAAAGAAATTATTTCTTCTCTTACGTTCCATATACATAGTTTTTTTTTATTTGACCGACCACATATATCGCAATTGTTTTCCATTGTATCATGTATAAAACCATTTATATCGTAATTGTCATATTGTTCGCATAATAACCTTGATTGTAGATATTCTAGATGTTCACCAAAATTACCACCAATATATTCATAATTTTTTTTCAAGCTATCAATGGTTTCATTCTTTTTTTTCAATCCTTCTATTATTTTATTTTTATATATTTTTTCATTTATTTCAATACATCTTTTGTAATTATCATCATTTCTACATTTTTCAATTACGTTTTTCATAACAATAGGTTCTATTATTTTATATTTTTTTATACAATCACAACCGACTAATATTCGTGTAAGCGTGTCTGGTTCACATATATAATATAAATTTTGTGGACTACATATGTGTCCACATGCACATTGAAAAGTTATATTACTATGTTCGTTATTTGACTCGTTTGACGAGTAACCACTCATAGAAAGTGGTTGGGTTTTTATTATATATTCCAAAATTTCATTTAGACCATTATATTTATTCAGTTGAGTATCATCGCAAATAATTGCTATAAATATACAAAAGAAATCTGGATAAGAATAAGGACTATTATTTACTATCTTCTTGTTATTCTTTGTGTCTATTTCATGCTGATATTCTACAATGTATTCTCGTATTTTGTTTTGAATGCATGTAAAATCAGATATATCTCCGTGTGTTTTCATAACATCTTCAATTTCTACCGAAAAATGTTTTTTTAGCCGTTGTATAAAATAAATAAATCTTGCATTGTATATTATATTTGTTGTTGTCTTAGTAGTATTGATATCATAAAATGACCTGTTAATATTTTCCATATTATTGATTTGATTTTTTATAATGTTATTTATTACATAATATTTTCAATTTTATATTATTATCTATTACATCTACCATATTCTTACAAATAGATTTACACCATTGAAGATTTAAACCCGCACCTTTCGGTATAAAATTAAAAAACAAGGTTTGCCTATTTAAAGGCGTGTAAATTTTGGTTTTGGGTTTTCTTCAAGTTATTTAACGAAACTATTTAAAAATATGGAAATAATATTTTTAAACGAAATGAATAATAACTTGAAAACTAAGTTAAAAAATATTACGAATGGAAAAAAATATATAACCAGCATCGTTCAACAATATAAGGAAAATGAAAAAGTGAAAAATCCTGAAATATTAGAATTAATACAATACCACCCTACAAAACATATTAATATTGAAAATATTGATTATCTAATTGTGAAGATACGACCTCCTTTTAACCAATTGGCATTATTCTATAAGTATAAATGCAATGAAAAAGAAGATGATATTTCATATATTTTATGCATAAAAAACTTATTTGGAAAATATGATAGAGATAAGCATTACGAAGAAGATGTTTTGACTGCATTTAGAAATGAAAGTCATATAGGTTCTAAAAAACAATATTTTATTCAAAACACAGAAATAAAAGATGATTTGTTCTATGGTATTTGTGCAAATTGTAAAATAGAGACAAATAATATTTCAACAGACCATTTTCCTATTCCATATAAGCAAATATTTTTAAATTTTGTGAGAGAAGAAAACATAATATTATCAAATATAGAAATATATGAAAATATGGTGAATGAAATCCGGATAAAAAATGAAGAGTTGGCAAATAAATTTCGAGTATTTCATGACGAACACGCAAACTATCGGTTATTATGTAAATCTTGCAATAGTCATTTTGGTTCATATGAAAATGTATATTTATGAGTTCTAATATATTTTCCATTTTCTGTAAATTGAAAATCACTACTCGTGATATTATATTTTGGTTTCAATAGATTTTTTATGATAGATAACCAAGGTCTTTTTCTTTTACTTAGTTCGCCTACTGCTTTCATATGGGATATCAATGCTTCCAAAAACATATTAGGTTTGCTTCTTAATGAATACAGAGGAGAAGAAACACCATTATGTTTTAAAACCAGCAAAAATTACCGTGAAACCTCGTAAGAGTGATAAGCGTGAAAAGGCGTAAAAAATAAAATACATATTTTATTTTTTATTTTTTACAAATGGATAAGTAATAGCTGGTAGGGTGTGGGTAATCGGTTGGTATTATTTTTTCAAAACGATTCCCAAAATTCGTTGGTATAAAAGCAATCCTGCATCTTGAATTGGAAGAATATACGCATAGGTATCACCTTCATTGTTATGAGAATGCCACAACCCCGGAGGTGTAATGAACATAGACCCCTCTTTCCAATATACTTTTTTTGCATTTATTATATTTCCGTTTTCATCTAATTCATCCCCGATTAAAGTATAAATATTGGTATTATCACTACATTTTATACAAAAATCTAAGGCAACCGAATTATGCTTGTGTGGCATTTGGATGGTATTTGGTGGAAGTTCATTATACAAGGCCCATAATACCGGCGTAATTGTATTTACACCCAAAGCGTCGGTATCTTTATTACTCAACAATATTCCTTTTCTATTATTATTCGGGTTCGATAATTCATTCAGCTTTTCTAGAAGAAAAGCATTTCGATAAATAGCAGTTTTAAATATATTTTTTTCAGCTTTGCTACCTAGATAATTCACTAACGGACTATCGTTTATATAATAAATTTGCAATTCGTCCTCGCATAGATTTTTTATTTTGATTGAATGAAAACATGGACTAATTAGAATATCGCCGGAATGAACGATTTTTTCTGGTTCGTTATCATCATCCATATGTATAGAACAATTTCCTTTTATTATGTAAAACATATGAGAGGTTGCATTGAATTCAATACAATCACTATTGTTCAATTCTATAACATCTTCATTGGTTAATTTTATAAACGAAGCCAATAAATTTGGAGTCGTTGATTTATGTGATACATTGAATATATTTGAAAAATCTATCATATGAATCCCGTAATTACAATCACTTATGTCTTTTTCATAAAAAGGAATATGATTCAAATATGGATTTACATTTTTTTCATATTCATATACTGATATATATTCTTCTTCCATACTAATATTTTGTTTGTTATCATATTTTTAAGTGTTTTCGATTGAATCATATTTTTCATTTGTTCGTTGTATTATTTTCACTGTATATCATAAAGATGATTCTCGCTAATTTATCGAATTTCCAAAATACGCGCGATTATTTACCAATTATTACCGGTGCGTTGATTACGGATATGATTGTATTAGTCCTTATCTTGGCTGGTTACTTAAATGGAAAATCAATAAAAGAATGGTATATTACATATGGATTGTCCGGTGTTATCGTAGACACATTGAGTATTACGATTGGTATTATTTTAGCCAGATTCGTTTATCCATTATTCTTTACAAAATACTCATTATTATTATTTATATTGTTAACATGTGCAGTTCAAGTTACACACGATTTGTTGTTTTATCTATTTTTTAAAACGATTCCTCGAAACAAGAGCCCCATCATGGATATATTCAAAGATTATGCAACTGAATATGGTTATTTCATATTGATGGCCGATGCAATGATGATGATTTCAACCATTTTATTAGGAAGTTATTTAGCAACATTGAATACGAATTCGATTATTATAACACTCATTGTATCGCTCTATATTCTTCCTTATTTATTGCATTCCATCAAAAAATAATTGCATCGAACTTATTTGTCGTTGAAAAAATTATATAGCAAATTATCCGGATTATGATTCACTAAATCTCCACTAATCATTGCCACACTTTCATACATTTTACGTAATACATCATTAGGTGATGTAGAGCCGACTTTTATCAACCCTTTTTTTATTAAAAACTTGCGAATTTCTTCCATTGGTGTTTGTTTCAATAATTGCGCCTTGGTAGTGACATTACTCCGTATGGTTTTATTCGAAACTAATACGGCGACTTTCGGCGCGACTTTTGATTTACCTACATGATAGGTCCGTTTCAACGTCTTTTTTTGTTTCAAATATTTCAATTTTGGTTGCGCCTTTGGCTTTTGCAGCATCGCCATTTTTTTCATCTCAATCCGTTCTTTGGCTCTTTCACGCTCTTTCTCTAAATCATTCATGGATGGTGTCATCTTATTTTCCATGGTTGAAATGGGATATACCTTCGGTATAAGGCGATTTTGTTGTAAAGGTGGATAATTACGTTGTGTTTGATTTTTCCAGGTTCTATATGTAGGCAATTTCCCCCCTTTCAAACAACCATAATTCGGTTGATTTATTTTCATAACAGACGGGGTATCAAATGTATCGGGTAATGTAGTGCTCACATTTTCGAAATCACTCATTGACGGGATGAATGAGGGTGTTTGGCTTGGATATTGTCGTATTGTAGAATTGTGATTATGTGTATGCGGTATATTCTGTTTTTTTTCATTTTCATCGGCAATAGACATTAAATATTGTAACGAACTATCAAAATCGCTATCAAAATCTTCTAAAGGATTTTTAATGGGAGGTTGATTCGATATATGACTACGACTATCATTGTCCATTTTCTCTCGATAATTTTTCTCTTGTTGGTCTCGTATATATTTCAATAATTTACCCCTTAATGTTTTATTATTTTGCACTTTTGGCGCTCGAACCTTTATCTCTTTGTTAGGGTTTTCCTCCTTACGTTTTTTTCGCGTAGTATTGGATGTAACTTTAAATAATTCGGGATTTATACTAATTGTTTTTCTATCACTCATTGTTACTAATATAATATATTTTTATAAGTATATTATATCGAAATAATCATTTTTCAATATCTAAATATATATAGAACTTAATATTTCCTTCATTTTATTTTCTTTTTTTTTGTTTTTCATAAATAAATCGTATCCATTTTGCAAATCTTCTGTTGTTATTTTTTTTCTTAGGGCGGGGTCTTTCCCATATATACGCCTAGAATGCGCCACTTTCAATATGAAAATAAGAGTTCCATATCTCTGCCATAATTTTTGAAATCGCCCTTATATTTTTCGAACCATTTTTCGTTGATAAGTGTTTCGTCTTCAAATGACCAATCGGTGTCGTAAATTTTCTTCTTGAATATATTCATTAATTCTTTTGCATTGTAATTTTCGATGTTAAATCTCCATATAAATCTCGATTCCATTCCCTGATTTGCCTTAAAAAAGGATTCATTCAAATCGGTCTCATATCCGGCAATAATAACCATTAAATCGTCTTTATGGTCACTTAATGCTTCGCAAAGTGTATCTATACATTCTTTGGAATAACAATCCTCCGTATAATTGTTTGCTAGAGCATAGGCCTCGTCAATGAACAATACTCCGCCTAAAGATTCCTCGATGACTTTCTTTGTTTTTATAGCGGTTTGTCCTAAATATCCGGCGACCATGTCATTTCGGGTCACTTTCTTGAAGGTGTTGTTTTTCAATATACCGATTTTTGAATACATATGACCAATTATCTTTGCAATTTCCGTTTTACCAGTTCCGGGAGGCCCATACAATACAGTATGTTTGAAATCGCTCTCCTTATTTGATATATGTAATTCTTGCATGAAATAGAGCAATTGGTTTAATATCGATGTTTTTAATTCTTGCATACCAATCATGTTGTTTAATTTTTCTAATTCCGGTTTGATTTGGTTCAATGATTTTAAATCTATATTATATTCGTTTTCGTCACTATACGCGTTTTTTTCAATTATATCTAGTAAATCGCCCAGATTATTTACGGCGGCGTCAATAACTACTTTTGGACGAGGGGTTTGAGGTATTTTTATAGTGATTTCGTGTTTTTTTTGCCATAATTCGTAATCATCTTTTGAATCCCCATTGGAAGAATCATTCCATTTCGATTCGGTAAACAACGAATAAAATGTTTGGATATCGGTGTTTTTTGGTTTTTCTATACTTACAAATGATTTATTGGGCGGCATTTGTGTGACATCTATACCGGTATAATTCGGTGCATAATATTTATTGTCTAAATAGTGAATATTGGCTAAATTGATGACATTCAATAAATCATAATAATTCAAATCGGGTTTTTCTTTGAACAAATCCAAACATTCTATGAATGATTTTTTTTTTGATTCGGTTGTCATAATAATAAAATAGATAATGGAATTTTTTTATTATGTTTTGTAAATTTGTATATTTATTGTAGTTGTTCCTCTAAATTTCAATATTGTTTGGTATCATCAATGAATGTTTATCAACGTAGACCGCTTTTATTATATTTTTGGCGATTTTATCGTTGTTTTTCTCTACACCTCCGGGGCAAGTATCTCCCAAGGATTGTTTCATAATTTGAAATGAACGGTCGAAATCGGGGGTGTCCAGTATTTCGCTTTCGGGATGTTGTTTATTCCATTCACTAATCTGTTGTATATTGCGAAATGCGATACGGCGTATGGCGGATTTGATTTTGGCTTGGTCCGGGGTGTCTTTTACCCACATATTGTTTTCTCTCACATGCATGATTTCCCTTTTGATATCGGTGCAGTGTAGAGGTCGGTTATATATATCCAATTCTTTTAATCCATTCATGAATATTTGGGTAACTCCGTCGACATATCCCATATCGGCCACATTTTCCAATTCGTTAAACCCCAGTTTCACATTCTCTACGAATTCAGTCAAATTAATAGCATTCTTGCATTGCTCGTTCAAAAAGAAATTCAAATTGAATTGTTTGTTATTCGAATTTGTATTGTGACTGTTGGCCGTATTTGTAATGGTGGGTTTTTGGGCCAACTCAATCATGGTCTTATGTTGTTCTATCAACATATTTTTGAAATCCTTGTTTTCTCTCACTAGCTCCAATATTATTTTGGTTAATTCTCCCGTCTCGGTAGTGGATTGAATGAGAGCGGTGCTTTGACCGGTTTCTACTTTTGCTGGCTCCACTGCAAAATCGACAAAACACTTCTTTCGGTGGTTCCATAAGCTCGATGCATGCATATAATATTTTCCACAAGGACATTCATGTTTTTTCATTTCGGCATTTTTTTCGTTCGTCGGGGACTTCGTCGAAGTTCGTATTTGATGTTTCAGTGTGGAAAGATGGGCAGTGAAGTTACTTTTTTTGCTGCATACAAAGTTGCATTTTTCACAGAAATATTTTTCGGCATTTTCGGCATTTTTCGGCATTTTTTTCTTCGTATAACATACGAACATAAAAAATGCCTAAATGGTTTTTTCAAAAAATAATAAAAAAATATGCAGCCAACTTTTTTCGAAAAAATCCGGTTTTTGCTGCATTATGCTCTAAAACACGTTTTTTGACAAATTTGAAGAGGGGTTTTCCCATTTTGGACATTTTTCTTTTTTTCAAAAATGTCCAAAATCAAAATCGGCCGATGAATCTTGCAAAAGGGTTTTTTGGGCCTTCTTACTGACCAAAGCATTTTTATATTTTTTACTTTATTCTCTACAATAATTAACTGCATGATGATGGTCATATGTTTCGATATATTGTAATTGAACTTTTTGACCGTTCATGCTTTATATTTTTGGAAAAGGATATAGAAAATTGAACGTAATAGTATATTGACATCTTTACGTATAATACACATTATACAAATATGAATCAATCCCAACCAATGATGTCTTGCGATTCTTCGGCTACATTAACGGGTCTTAAAACTGGTGGTATAATATCTATT
>Ga0214917_10001542_pt1 | contig 29495 bp, 22 predicted proteins | sample LL_1208_BB_MetaG_FD_177983 | JGI IMG/M metagenome (GOLD analysis project Ga0214917, IMG submission 177983) | Freshwater microbial communities from Lake Lanier, Atlanta, Georgia, United States - LL_1208_BB | ecosystem: Environmental > Aquatic > Freshwater > Lake | place: USA: Georgia | collected... | reverse complement strand
GGAGGAGAGCAACCGCGCGGGTGGTAACTCAGGCGCATGCCACGGGCAAATGTATGTCATGGGCTGCGTGGTGCGCCATGGTTCCAAAGCCCAAAAAGAGGCTTTGTTGCCCAAGATCGCCAGCGGCGAGTTGCGCATGCAAGCCATGGCGGTGACCGAGCCCTCCACCGGATCGGACACCACCAAACTCAAAACCATGGCGGTGCGCAAGGGTGACCAGTATGTGGTCAATGGGCAAAAGGTGTGGACCTCGCGCATCCAGCACTCCGATTACATGCTTTTGCTCGCCCGCACCACGCCTTTGGCCGAGGTGAAGAAAAAAACCGAAGGCTTGTCGGTCTTTTTGGTCGATGTTCGGCCTGAGATGGACAAGACCATCATCGCCAAGCCCATTCGCAACATGGTCAACCACGAGACCAACGAGTTGTTCATTGACAACTTGGAAATTCCGGTCGAAAACCGCATTGGCGAAGAGGGCCAGGGTTTGAAGTACATCCTCGACGGACTCAATGCCGAGCGATTGCTCATCGCCGCTGAATGCGTGGGCGACGGCCATTGGTTTGTCGAGAAAGCGAAAAACTACGCCAACGACAGGCGCGTTTTCGATCGGCCGATCGGCCAAAACCAAGGCATTCAATTTCCGATAGCGCGCGCCCACATCAATGTCGAGGCCGCAAGCTTGATGCGCTATGAAGGCACGCGTTTGTTCGATGCCGGTCGACCCTGTGGGGCACAAGCCAATATGGCCAAATTGCTGGCCGCCGATGCCTCCTGGGAGGCTGCCAATGCCTGCTTGCAAACCCACGGGGGTTTTGGCTTTGCCGCCGAATATGACGTGGAGCGCAAATTTCGCGAAACCCGTTTGTACCAAGTGGCCCCCATCTCGACCAACATGGTTTTGTCGTACATCGCTGAACACGTCTTGGGCTTGCCGCGATCTTACTGATCGCTCATCGCGGGCCCGTCTGATCGGTGACAGCCTTACCCCAACAGGTGCAGGGCTCTTTTCGCCAACTTTGCGTCAATCTGGGGCTGTGAGTGTTCATTGCGATGGACACTTAGTTTGTCGCCTCTAAAAACGAAAACAATGCGGTTTTTTCGCAGAGCATTTCTATAATTCTGTCAAATTTGCAGCACTGCACTTGTTGCACACCACCCCTGATGACTATGGAGCAAACCATGAACCTGACCCCTGAGCAAATTCTGGCCGCCAACAAAGCCAACCTCGAAACCCTCGCCGGATTGACCTCCAAGGCGTTTGCCGGTGTCGAGCAACTGATCGAACTCAATTTGAGCGCAGCCAAAGCGGCTCTGAGCGATGCCCAACACCAAACCCAATCCTTGATGTCGGTGCGCGATGCCCAAGAGCTGTTGGCCTTGCAATCGAAAATGTTCCAACCCTTGGCCGAAAAAGCCGTTGCTTACAACCGCCAGTTGTTTGACATTGCCCAACACACGGGTGGCCAAATCGGTCAAGTGGTCGAAGGCCAAGTCGGGCAAGCCCAGGCCGCAGTTGAAGCCTTGGTCAAAAACCTGACCCAAAACGCACCGGCCGGCACCGAGGCCGCATCGCAGGCCTTGAAAGCTGCTGTTGCCGCTGGTAACACCGCATTGAGCTCGGTGCAAAAAGCCGTTCAACAAGCCAATGAAATGTTGCTGTCGAATGTGAACCAAATGGCCCAAGCCATGCCCGGCACCGCCAAGGCCAGTCCTGCTGCCAAAAAGCGTTGATGCCATGCACAGGGGTGCTGCCCTGCATGGACCAAAATAGCGCCCTTTGTGGCGCTATTTTTTTGGCAAGGACATTGCAATTGGACCAAGTCGATGGGGTGGTGGTAGGGGCCGGCGTGGTGGGCTTGGCGGTGGGGCGCGCGCTGTCTATGGCCCAACCCGGGCGGCAGTGGCTGGTGCTGGAGCAGGCATCGGCCATTGGCACGGGCACGAGTTCGCGCAACAGCGAGGTGATTCACGCGGGCATTTATTACCCCAAAGGGTCGCTCAAGGCCCGCTGGTGCGTGCAAGGGCGCGACATGCTCTATGCCTATGCTGCCGAGCGCAGCGTGCCACACCGCCGCTGTGGCAAATTGGTGGTGGCCACCGACGCGTCACAACTGCCGGGTTTGCAAGCCTTGCTGGAAAAAGCCCACGCCAATGGGGTGAGCGATGTGGTGATGATCAGCGCCGAGCAGGCCCAGGCAATGGAGCCCGCGCTGTCGTGTGTGGCGGCTTTGCATTCACCCAGCACCGGCATTGTGGACAGCCATGCCTTCATGCTCAGCTTGCAAGGCGACTTTGAAAACGCGGGTGGCATCGTGGTGTGCCACGCCCAGGTGCTGGCAGCCCTTGCACACCCATCGGGTTGGGTGTTGCGCTTGGCCGATGGCAGCGAACTGCTCACCCACCGGTTGATCAACTCGGCAGGCCTGTCGGCCCCTGCATTGGCGCGCCAGTTCAGCGGTTTGAATGTCGACCTAGTGCCCACCGCGCATTACGCCAAAGGCAATTACTTCACCCTGGGGATGCGGGCCCCTTTTTCGCGCCTGATCTACCCCGTGCCCGAAGCGGCTGGGCTGGGCGTGCACCTGACGCTGGACATGGGCGGGCAAGCCAAGTTTGGGCCCGATGTGCAATGGGTCGATGACCCGCAAGATTTGCGGGTCTCCACCGATCACGAAGCGGCTTTTTACACTGCGGTGCGCAACTACTGGCCCGGTTTACCCGATGGCGCGCTGCAACCGGGCTATGCAGGCATTCGACCCAAAATTTCAGGGCCTGGCCAAGCGCCAGCCGATTTTGTGCTGCAAGGCCCGAGCGACCATGGATTGCCTGGCTTGGTCAACCTGTTTGGCATTGAGTCGCCCGGCTTGACCAGTTCGCTGGCCATTGCACAGGCCGTGTTGGACCGGTTGGCGGTGCCGCAAAATTGACAATCAGTCGATGACTCAAAAGATGGGGCATCAGCGCGGAATCAAAGCCCATTTTGAGCCAACCACGCATTGACAGCGGGGAACCAAAATCTGCCGCCCATGTTTTGAAGCAAGTGACCATCGTCACCCACTGGAGGGGCCGCAAAAAATTCCGCGGGTGCTGTTTGACCCGCTGCGCGCGCAGCGTCAGTGAACGCTTTGAACCAAACTTTGGGCGCTTCTTCACCCCAATACTTATCGTTTGCAGAGTAGAGCCAAAGACTGGGAACCTTCGTTGTTTTGGCAAAGTTGCTCAAGACTGCGCCAAGTCGGTCAGGGCGACATGAGTGACCCGGCGACGTATTGGGGTTGCCGCCTGTTCCCCCGGCAAAATTGATGCAACCCCTCACCCCAGGCCAGTTTTGAGCGCAGGCCGCGACCGTTGCCAATCCGCCAACGGATTGGCCCACCAAAAGGAGATGGTTTTGATCGACCCAATTTTGGGAAATCAACCAAGCGTGGACGGCTTTGACGGCGTGGCTTGCGGCGTTGGCGGTCTTATCGAAATCAGCTCTGCCCGTACAACTGCTCCCGCCCGGTCGCGCCCCATGGTCTTCAGGGTCCTCTGAGGTATTGTCCCCATAGCCTGGGCGGATGGCTGCAACCACGGCATATCCTTTGCTGAGCCAATAGCGGACCACATTCAAACTCACAGGATTCTTTTGCGCTGCCCTTGAAGCGGGCGAACCCGATCGGCCATGTGAAAAAATGACCACAGGCCATTTTTCTTTGGTTTGACCGGCTTGGTCTTTGGAGGGTTTGAACACCTGAACAGGGATGGTGATGTCGGCGGAAGAATAAGGCGATGCGCCCACGATGACCCTGGCCATTTCTGGACCCCATGCAGGGGGTTGGTTGTCTTGCGAAATGGCCGTTGTCGCGAACAAACAGCCCGTTGCCAAATACAAAGCCAAATATATTTTTTTCATTGGCAAGTGACTTCACAGGGAGCCGGGGTTCGGCCAAGGTTGAGGGGGTTGACACTTTGAATCGAATTGACGGCAGCAGGGTCGAGTGTCCACCATGCGCAACCGCGCCGCGTCAATGGGGGATTGGCTGCACCGAAAGGCATATCATTGAGTCTGTCCGACCACTGGCTATGCCACTCCTTTATACATGATTGAAAAGACATTGCGAAAAGTGCCATGCAACATCCTCACCGCCCTGTTGCTGGCTGCTTGCATGGCACAGTCCGCCCTGGCGCAAACCGACACCTTCCCCACCAAACCGATCCGCATCATTGCGTCCACCTCTCCCGGCGGCCTGACCGATTTGCTGGCCCGCAACCTGGCGCGGCTGATGTCCGATTCGCTGAGCCAACAGGTCGTGGTCGAAAACCGCCCTGGTGCTGGCACCTTGATCGGCATGACGGCCTGCGCGCGGGCCATCCCCGACGGCTACACCCTGTGCCTGACCGATAACCAGAGTCTGGTGTTCAACCCTCTGCTGTTCAATAAATTGCCCTATGACCCCAAAGGCGACTTTGTCGCCATTGGTGGCGTGGTGCGCACCCCTAACGATGTGATTGTGGCCACGCCCACGCTGCCTGCCAACAACCTGGCTGAGGTGCTGGCTCTGGCTCGCGCCAAACCTGGTGCGCTGAGCTTTGCGACCTGGGGACCGGGCAGCTTGCCGGCGATTTACTACGCCTGGATCACCCGACAGGCCGGTGTGCAAATGACGCCTGTACCCTACAAGGGGGCGGGCCCGTCCTTTTTGGCCGTGATGACGGGCGAGGTGAACCTGGCTTACAGCAGCCTGGCGATTGCAAAACCGGCGGCCGAGGCTGGCAAGGTCAAGCTGATTGCCGTCACGGGTAACCGGCGTGCTGTGGGCTTTCCCAACACCGCCAGCCTGGGCGAGTCCAACAGCGACCCCAACCTGGGCACTTTCTGGGGCCTGTACGCTCCGGCCAAAACGCCCAACGCTGTCGTGGCCCGGTTGAACGCCGAGCTGAACAAGGCGTTGTCGAGCCCCTCCTTCCAGGGATTTGCACAACAGGGGTTTCTGGAGACCATCCCGGGCACGCCCGAGCAATTTACCGCGACCCTGACCCAAGCGCAGGCCACATCAGCACGCACCTTCCAGACCATCGGCATCCAGCCCACCGATGCACCGGCGGACGCGCCGCAAGCGGCGCCGCGCCCCTGAGTTGGTCATGGCAACTTCGGCAGTGAGCCCATTCATCCCTTGCTGGCCAGCAGCGCTTGGGCCACTTCAGTGATGAGCCCGGGGCCACGGTAAATCAGCCCGGTGTAAATTTGCACCACATCGGCCCCGGCCTTTAATTTGGCCAGTGCATCGGCACCGCTCAAAATACCGCCCACCCCAATGATGGGACAGTTCGCACCCAATTGCGCGCGCAACTGGCCGATCACCGCATTGCTTTTGGCCAACACGGGGCCACCCGACAGGCCCCCGGCTTCGTTGGCGTGCATTTGGCCTTGCACCGCTTGTCGATCAGTGGTGGTGTTGCTGGCGATCACACCCCAAGTGACACCGTTTGTGCCACCGTGTCGCAGCAAGGTAGCGGCAATCACGGCCACTTGATCGGGTTGCAAATCAGGGGCGATTTTGATGAACATGGGAATCGCTTTGCCGTGGCGCTGTGCCAGCAATGCACTTCGTTCGGTGAGGTGACCGATCAAACCCTCCAAGGCTTCATCGCTTTGCAGGCTGCGCAGATTTTGCGTGTTGGGGCTGGAAATATTGACCGTCACATAGTCCGCATGGGGGTAGACGCCGTCCAGGCAGGTGAGGTAATCGTCCACCGCACGCTGGATGGGGGTGTTGGCGTTCTTGCCGATGTTCAGGCCCAGCAACATCGGTGAATCGGCACCGCTTTGGCGACAACGGGCGCGCTGCACATTCGCCACAAACGCGGCCAAACCATCGTTGTTGAAACCCAATCGATTGATCAAAGCCTGCGACGCAGGCAAGCGAAACAGGCGCGGTTTGGGGTTGCCGGGTTGGCCCAGCGGCGTGACGGTACCCACCTCAATAAAACCAAAGCCCATGGCAGCAAACGCATCGATGCAACGGGCGTTTTTGTCCAAACCCGCCGCCAAGCCCACCCGATTGGGAAAGGTCAAACCGGCCAAGGTCAGCGGGTCCAAGACCTGGCGCTGGGCATAGCCCCATTGCAAGGGCGTGTTTTGGCTGCGGGCCAACCAGGCCATGGCGTGGTCGTGCGCATCCTCTGCTTCCATGGCAAACAAAAACGGGCGGGCAAAGGCATAGGGCAGCAGTGACATGGATAATCCCTGACTTTGATACAAGCCCCAGATTCTCTCCCATGCGCCACGAGCCCAACGCCTCGCCCTTGAGTCAAGATGCATTGAAAACCTTGGTCGGTCGTGCGGCATTGGCCCATGTGGTGCCGGGTCAGGTGCTGGGCGTGGGCACGGGCTCTACGGTGAACAAATTCATTGAGGCCCTGGCCAGCGTGCGCGAGACCATTCCGGGCGCGGTGTCGAGCTCTGAGGCCTCGACCCAGCGCTTGTTGGCCTTGGGTATCCCGGTGCTCCAAGCCCATGCGGTAGAGGGCTTATCGGTGTACATCGACGGGGCCGATGAGATCGATGGCCAGGGTTTCATGGTCAAGGGCGGTGGGGCCGCACTGACCCGCGAAAAAATTGTTGCCGCCATGGCCCAACGGTTTGTCTGCATCGCCGACGAGAGCAAACAGGTGCAAACCCTGGGGGCGTTTCCCTTGCCGGTGGAGGTGATCCCGATGGCCGCAGCCCCATTGGTGCGCCGATTTGCACAAATGGGCGGTCAAGCCACCTTGCGAATGCACGGCGACCAACCCCTGGTGACCGACAACGGCCAACACATCTTGGATGTGCGCGGTTTGGCGATTGACGACCCGCTGGCTTTTGAAGACCGCGTCAGCCAGTGGCCCGGCGTGGTGACGGTGGGAGTGTTTGCCCACCAAAAAGCCCATGTGTGCCTGTTGGGCACGGCCACAGGGGTCAAGACCCTGACTTTTTGAGGCTTTGCCAGCAACCAGGGACATGCCCTCCGGGATTGTCGATTTTTGCTGGGCTCCGCCCGCGTGTGCTTTTCAGGGGGTGCTGGTCAGCATGCCTTGGTGGCGCAGCAAGGCATCCAGCTGAGGTTCACGGCCACGAAAGGCTTTGAAAGACGCCATCGCCGGACGGCTGCCCCCAACCTCCAAAATTTCTTGGCGATAACGCCGCCCCGTCTCGATGCTGGCTTGTCCGTCGGCCAAAGCGCTTTCTTCAAAAGCGGCATAGGCATCGGCCGACAAGACCTCGGCCCACTTGTAGCTGTAGTAGCCCGCCGCATAACCGCCTGCAAAGATGTGGCTGAAGCTGTGGGGTGTGCGGCCCCAAGCGGGGGACGGCAGCACCGACACCTCGGCACGCACCTCGCGCAGCACCTGCATGAAATCTGACGCTCGCTCGCCTTGCAGGTGCAACTGCATGTCAAACAGCGAAAACTCAATTTGGCGCAGGGTTTGCAAGCCGCTTTGAAAGTTCTTGGCCGCCCGCATTTTGTCAAACAAGCTGCGTGGCAGCGGTTCGCCGGTGTCGACGTGGCCGGTCATGTGGCGAAGCACCGACCATTCCCAGCAAAAGTTCTCCATGAACTGGCTGGGCAACTCCACCGCATCCCATTCCACGCCGCTGATGCCCGAGACATCGCGTTCATTGACCTGGGTGAGCAAGTGATGCAGACCGTGGCCGCACTCATGGAACAAGGTGATCACATCGTCATGGCTGAGCAAGGCGGGTTTTCCGTCCACGCCATCGGCGAAATTGCACACCAGGTGGGCCACAGGGGTTTGCAGTCGACCCGTGTCTGGGCGTAACCAGCGCGCACGCACATCGTCCATCCAGGCCCCGCCGCGTTTGCCAGCGCGCGCTGTGGGGTCCAGGTAAAACTGACCCACCAATTGGCCATCGCGTTCCATCCGGTAAAAGCCCACATGGGGGTGCCACAGCTGGGCTTGATCGGCCCGGATGCTGACCTCGAACAAGGTTTCCACAATTTTGAACAGGCCGGCAAGCACTTTGGGCGCGGTGAAGTATGGCTTGACGTCTTGGTCGCTGAAGGCGTAGCGCGCCTCTTTAAGCTTTTCGCCAATGTAGGTCCAGTCCCAGGCTTGGGGGTCGCTCAGTCCCAAGTGCTGGGCCGCGAAGTCGCGCATTTCTTGCACATCGCGCTCGGCGCTGGGGCGGGCACGTCGGGACAAATCGCGCAAAAAATCAACCACATGCTGGGGCGATGGGGCCATCTTGCTGGCCAGCGATAGCTCGGCAAAATGGGGAAAACCCAACAGTTGGGACTCTTCTTGGCGCAAGGCCAAAATTTCTCGGATCAGGGCGGTGTTGTCCAATTCGGGTTGGTCGCCTTGGTCAGAGGCACGGGTGACATAGGCGCGGTAAACTTTTTCACGCAAGGCGCTGCTGTGGGCATACTGCATGACTGGCAAGTAACAAGGCATTTTGAGGTTCAGCAAATGACCACTTTGGCCTTGGGCCTGTGCCGCTGCCTGAGTGGCTTTGCAGACGTCCTCGGGCACGCCGGACATATCGGCTGCACTGACCAGCAAGGACCATTGATCGGTGGCATCCAAAACGTTTTCACTGAATTTTTGGCTCAGTTCAGCCTGCCGCTCCTGGATGGTGGCAAAACGGGTTTTGGCCTCGCCGCTCAACTCCGAGCCCGACAAAACAAAATTGCGCAGGGCATTGCTGCGCGCTTGTTGTTGCTCTGGCGTGAGTCGGGCCGGGTCCAATGCTTTGTATTTGGCGTACAAGCGATCGTTGGCGCCCATGCGGGTCCAAAACTCCGTCACCTTGGGCAAGGCCGCGTTGTAGGCGGCACGCAGTTCGGGCTCGTCGGCCACGGCCTGCAAATGACCCACCACCGACCAGGCGCGACCCAGTTGTTCGGCGGCGACATCGAGCACCTGCGACATGGCTTGCCATTGCGCCGGAAAGTCGTCTGCACAAACCTGGGCCAAAGCTTGTTCTGCCTTCTCCAACAAGGTGTCCAGCGCGGCAGGAATGTCTTTGGCAGTGACCGACTTGAACAAGGGCAGGTCGGTGAAGTCAAGCAAGGGATTGCTGGCAGTGTTCATGGTGTCAAACAGATAAGCGGCGTTTTGCCGATTCCAAGGTGTTGACCAGCAACATGGCAATCGTCATGGGGCCAACACCGCCGGGCACGGGGGTGATGTATCCGGCCACTTGTCCAACCCCCGCAAAGTCCACATCGCCGCACAACTTGCCTGCTTCATCCCGGTTCATGCCCACATCAATGACCACTGCGCCCGGTTTGACCATGTCGGCGCTGACAGTGTTGCGCTGGCCCACGGCAGCAACGATGACATCGGCTTGCAAACACATGGCTTTGAGGTGGGTGGTGCGGCTGTGGCAAATAGTCACGGTGGCGTTTTGGGCCAGCAGCATGAGGGCCATGGGCTTGCCCACGATGTTGCTGCGACCAATCACCACCGCATGTTTGCCGCTCAAGGGGTAGCCAATGTGCTCGAGCATCTTCATGCAGCCGTGCGGCGTGCAGGGCCAAAAGCCGGGCAGACCGGTCATCAAGGCACCCGCGCTGGCCACATGAAATCCATCCACGTCTTTGGCCGGGTCAATCGCCTCAATGACCTTGTGTGCATTGATGTGGGCCGGCAAAGGCAATTGCACCAAGATGCCATGAATGGTGGGGTCCTGGTTGAGTTGCGCCACTTTGTCCAGCAAAGCCGCCTCGCTCAAGTCGGCTGGCAGATGGGCCAGCACGGAATGCAGCCCAGCCTGATCGCAGGCCTTGACCTTGTTGCGCACATAGACCTGACTGGCCGGATTGTCGCCCACCAGCACCACCGCCAAGCCCGGCGTAAGGCCTCGCGCTCTCAGCGCCAGGGTATCTTGGGCGACTTGATCGCGCCAATGCTTGGCCAAGGCGGTGCCATCAATGAGTCGAGCGGTCATGTGGATGTGCCATGTGAAACGCCCGCATCAAACGGGCGTTGGGAGAAAGATGGTGGCAATTCGTCAGGCTTTGACGGGGTTTTGCCCCAGGGCAATTTTGAGCAGATCCGCAACCGTATTGGCATTGAGCTTTTCCATGATGTTGGCGCGATGCGCCTCCACCGTTTTGATGCTGATGCCCAAATCGTCGGCGATTTGTTTGTTCAGGCGACCGGCCACGATGCGCTCAAGCACTTGGGCTTCGCGCGAAGTGAGTTTGGCCATCAGGGCATCGCGGTTGGCGGCTTGTTGGTGGTCTGCGAAAGAGGCTTTGGCTTGCTCCAGCATGCGCTCGACCAAATGGAGCAGATCGTCTTCTACAAAAGGCTTTTGGATGAAATCCATCGCGCCTTTTTTCATGGTGGTCACTGCCATGGGCACGTCGCCATGCCCGGTGATGAAAACGATGGGCAATGGCGACTTGGACTCCATCAAACGGTCTTGCAACTCCAAACCCGTCATGCCAGCCATGCGGATGTCGACGATCAAGCAAGCCACCTCGCGGGGATCAAAGCGACTCAAAAAACCCTCTGCCGAGTCAAAACAGCGCACACGGTAATCTTTGCCCTCCAGCAACCATTGCAGTGAGTCACGCACGGCTTCGTCGTCATCGACCACATAAACAGTGCCTTTTTTGGGAATCAAACTCATGCAGATACTCCGGAGTCTGGAACGGGTTGCGCCATGGATTCAGGGGACGGAGTGCTCACGGGCAACCAGAAAGAGAAACAACACCCTGACACATCATTTCCATTGTAGAGGTTCTGCGCTTGCATGCGACCCATGTGCGACTCCACGATGCTGCGACACAGGTTCAAACCAATGCCCAGTCCTTCCGTTTTGGTCGAGTAAAAGGCTTCGAACAAACGTTCTAATGCTTGGGGGGAGAGGCCTTGACCGGTGTCTGTCACAGAAAACTCCACCACATCTTGCTCGCCCAAGCGTTTGCAACTGACCTTGAGTTCCACATGGCGACGGTCAAATGGTCGTTGGGCTTGGTCGATCGATTCGGCGGCGTTCTTGAGCAGGTTCAACAAAACCTGCTCGATCAATATGACATCCACTTCGACGGGCGGCAACTTATCGGCAATGAATCGGCTCAGCCGGACATTGCGACGGCGCAGTTCGATTTCAGCCAATTCCAAAGCTTCAAACACCAGGGGGGCCACCTCGGAGTTGATTCGATTGGGCTCACTGCGCTTCACAAAAGCCCGAATGCGCTGAATGATTTGACCCGCTCGCTGGGCTTGTCGTGCCGTTTTTTCCAAGGCGGCGAGCAGGTCGGGTTCGCTGATGTGGCCGCTTTTCAAACGCGAGACCATGCCATTGCAATAGTTGTTGATGGCGGTCAGTGGTTGGTTGAGTTCATGGGCCACGCTGGAGGCCATCTCACCCATGGTGATCAAGCGGCTGGCATTTTGGGCCCGGGCGGCTTGTAACGCCGCTTGCTCTTCGGCCTGGCGTCGCGCAGTGATGTCGGTGGCAATGACCATTTGCGCCAATCGCCCATCGACCCAGTTGAGGTAGCGCGATCGCACCTCCAACCATTTGCCCAGAGTGGGGGTGAATATTTCGGCGTTTTCACTCGGTGCCGTGGTGATACCCATGGTGGGAAAACCGGCCATGGAGTCGATGTCTTGGCTTTCAATATCGGTGTCTTGGGGGGGCATGCCGGCTTGAACGATCAATTGCAAATGGCCATTGGCTTGGTTGCCAAACCACATTCGGTATTGGCCGTTGGCAAACAAAAGCTCTGCGCTGCCCAAGGGGGCCACAGACACCGATGCATCCAATGCCTCCAGCACGGTGGTGAATCGCTCGTAGGAGGCGGCCAATTGGTCTCGGATGCGGTTGGGCTCGGTGATGTCGGTCATCGATGTCATCCACCCGGTTTGCTGACCGTGTGCATCGATCAGGGGCGACACATACAAGCGGGCGGCAAACAGGCTGCGGTCTTTGCGCTTGACCCGCACCTGAATGCCGCTGGGGCTGGTGCGGCCTGAAAGTTCTTCTTGAAAGCGCAAAGTCAGGGCATCGCGGTCCTCATCGGGCCAGTAGGGAAAGGGGGGTTTCAAACCGACCAATTCTTGCTCGGTCCAACCTGTCATTTGGCAAAAGGCGGCATTCACGTAGGTGATTTGGCCTTGCAAGTCCATCGCCCGCATGCCGGTGAGAATGGAATTTTCCATCGCGCGCCTGAAGTTGGTTTCTGCTATCAGGGCTTGCTGGGCTTGCAGACGGCGGCGGGTGTGGCGCCAACTGCCTATCAGCATCCAAGCGGTCATCACGCTCAATGCGCCGACCAGCCAAAACAAACCATTGCCGATCAGGCCCTGTGATGTGCGGTAGGCTTGCGCGCGCAAGATCAAGCTGTTACCGACCGGAGAGACCGGAACGGAAAATTCATTGGCAACCATGGCCCAAGGCATGACCGGTCCGGTGTGCACCCGGTTGGCAATGGCTTGTCCCGCCAGCACCGTGCCCGCTGCATCCATCAGGGATACCGCATGCCGGGCGGTGATGTCGCCAGGCACGGCATGGCGGATCAGCCCATCGATGTCGTATTCGGCCATCACCACGCCCTCAAAGTTGCCTTTGCTGAAGATGGGCACATGCAGTTGAAGGTCAAACGAAGTCCGCTCTTTCTGGCCTGCATCGGCCAGCGGTGGGGTATACATGGCCCGGCGCAGTTCGCGCGCCAATTCAAAAGTACTGACGGCTGATGGGTTGTTTAAAACTTCTCCCACGCCCAGGTAAAAGCCTTTTTGCGATGAGGTTGCCGAATAACTGGCCCGTGTGCGCCTTTTCGCATCGAGCCAACTGATTGACGACAGCTCGGGAAATTGGGTCACCAATGCCTCGGCCTGGCTGGTGAAATTGCGCACCCCTATATCGCCATTGGATGCGTCCCTTGCCAATCGCATCAATTGTTCTTGCCGTTCAATCAAGCGCAAGCGCAGTTGTTGCTGGGCAGACTCCACATCGCGGCGCACACTTTCTTGCTCACGTTCCATTTCTTCGTAACGCAAATACCAAAAGGCGCTGCTGATGGCGGCAAAAAACAAAATCACCGCAGTCAATGGGCCCAAAAAGGCAAACCGGTCCTGTCGGCTGGGGGTTTGGCGCCGCCACCAGTGATGCCACAGCAGACTGATCTCTTTGAGAGCCGAGCGCGGGCTTTGTGATGATTCCATGACCAAAGAGTGTAGGTCAGCCCAAGCCCATGGGTTTGGCGGGAAAAGCGAGGTGTTTCTGATAATTCCATAATACAAAATTTAAAAGCACTATTTGAAATACGCAAGAAAAAATGGCACAATTTAATGGGGACGCGATGATTTCAGCGTACAAGATCAAAACAACTTAGGAGACCGGAATGTCAGCCTTGACCAGTGATTTGCGCACCTTTGCCTTGAACGACACAGACAGCCAAGAAACCCGTGAGTGGATGGACGCTCTGTCGGCCGTGATCCAGGCGCAGGGCCCTGAGCGTGCCCATTTCTTGTTGGAGCAACTGCTCGAACATGCCCGCGAAAACAGCATCGACATGCCGTTTTCTGCGAACACGGGTTATGTCAACACCCTCGAACCCGACCAAGAAGAACGTTGCCCAGGCAACATTGAGATCGAAGAGCGTTTGCGCGCCTACATGCGCTGGAACGCCATGGCCATGGTGGTCAAGGCCAATCGCCACAATCCGGCTGATGGCGGGGATTTGGGCGGCCACATTGGCTCCTTTGCCTCTTTGGCTCACCTGTTCGGCGCCGGTTTCAACCATTTTTGGCATGCCGAAAGCGAAAACCACGGTGGTGATTTGCTCTACATCCAAGGCCATGTGTCACCTGGCGTGTATGCCCGCGCCTATCTGGAAGGCCGATTGACCGAAGAGCAACTGCTCCACTTCCGACAAGAAGTCGATGGCAAGGGTTTGTCCAGTTACCCACACCCCAAACTCATGCCCGAGTTTTGGCAGTTCCCCACGGTGTCCATGGGCTTGGGCCCTTTGATGGCGATTTACCAAGCCCGCTTTTTGAAATACCTGCACGCGCGAGGTATTGCCAACACCGAGAACCGCAAGGTGTGGGTGTTTTGCGGCGATGGCGAGATGGATGAGGTGGAGTCGCTGGGTGCCATTGGATTGGCCGCGCGAGAGAAACTCGACAATCTGATCTTCGTGATCAACTGCAACTTGCAGCGCTTGGACGGACCGGTGCGTGGCAACGGCAAGATCATCCAGGAGCTGGAAAGCGAATTTCGCGGCGCCGGCTGGAATGTCATCAAGCTGATTTGGGGCAGCAACTGGGACCCATTGATCGCGCGCGACAAAGACGGCGCATTGCGCCGCATCATGATGGAAACCGTCGACGGTGATTACCAGGCGTTCAAGGCCAACGACGGTGCTTTTGTGCGCCAGCATTTCTTTGGTCGCGATCCGCGCACCTTGGAGATGGTGGCCAAAATGAGCGACGACGACATATGGAATTTGCGTCGGGGGGGGCATGACCCGCAAAAGGTTTATGCCGCTTATGCCGCCGCGGTCAAGCACAAGCACCAGCCCACGGTGTTGCTCATCAAAACCGTCAAAGGCTTTGGCATGGGCTCTTCGGGTGAGGGCAAAAACACCGTGCACCAGACCAAAAAGCTCACCGATGAAGACATCAAAGCGTTTCGCGACCGCTTCAACATTCCCATTCCCGACAGCGAGTTGGGCAAGCTGCCTTTTTACAAACCGGCCGATGACACACCAGAAATGCGCTACCTGCACGAGCGCCGCCAAGCCTTGGGAGGCTATTTGCCCCACCGGCGCACCAAAGCCGATGAGCAATTCACCGTGCCCGCCTTGGAAACCTTCAAGGCCATCACCGACCCGACCGCCGAAGGGCGTGAGATCTCGACCACCCAAGCCTATGTGCGCTTTCTCACCCAATTGCTGCGTGACCAGGCAATAGGCCCGCGGGTGGTGCCCATCTTGGTGGACGAGGCGCGCACCTTTGGCATGGAAGGATTGTTTCGTCAAATCGGCATCTACAACCCCGATGGCCAGATGTACACCCCCGTCGACAAAGACCAGGTGATGTACTACAAGGAAGACAAAGCCGGTCAAATCCTGCAAGAAGGCATCAATGAAGCGGGGGGCATGAGCAGCTGGATTGCGGCGGCCACGTCTTACTCGACCAACAACCGCATCATGATCCCGTTTTACGTTTATTACTCCATGTTTGGCTTCCAGCGCATTGGCGACCTGGCCTGGGCGGCGGGTGACATGCAAGCGCGCGGTTTCTTGCTGGGGGGCACCTCGGGTCGCACCACGCTCAATGGCGAAGGCTTGCAGCACGAAGACGGTCACAGCCACATCCTGGCCGGCACGATTCCCAATTGCGTCAGCTATGACCCGACTTTTGCCCATGAAGTGGCGGTCATCATGCAGCACGGTTTGAAGCGCATGGTGGAAAAGCAAGAGAACGTGTTTTATTACCTCACGCTGCTGAACGAAAACTACCCCATGCCGGGCCTGGCCGCTGGCAGCGAAGACCACATCATCAAAGGCATGTACTTGTTGAAAGCGGCCTCAGGGGCTAAAAAATTGCCCAGGGTGAACCTGCTGGGTTCGGGCAGCATCTTGCGCGAGTCCATGGCCGCGCGCGAATTGCTCGCCGCTGATTGGGGGGTGGCCGCCAATGTCTGGAGCTGTCCCAGTTTCAACGAGTTGGCCCGCGATGGGGCGCAAGCCGAGCGCTGGAACCTGATGCACCCGACCGAGACGGCGCGCCAGTCATTTGTGGCCGAGCAGTTGTCATTGCACGACGGCCCGGTGGTGGCATCCACCGATTACATGAAGTCATACGCCGAGCAAATTCGTGCCTATATCCCGCCGGGCCGTGTTTACAAAGTGCTGGGCACCGATGGGTTTGGTCGCAGCGACTTTCGCAGCAAACTGCGGGAGCATTTCGAGATCAACCGACACTACATCGTGGTGGCCGCACTCAAGGCCTTGAGCGAATCTGGCACGCTGCCGGTGGCCAAAGTGGCCGAGGCCATCGCCCGCTATGGTCTGCAAGCCGACAAGACCAACCCCCTTTACGCTTAAACCCAGACGGAGACATGAAATGGCGATGATGGATGTGACGGTCCCCGACATTGGGGATTTTGATGAAGTGGCGGTGATCGAATTGCTGGTCAAGGTGGGCGACACGGTCAAGGCCGAACAGAGCCTGATCACGGTAGAGAGTGACAAAGCATCGATGGAAATCCCTTGCTCGCATGCTGGCGTGGTCAAAGAGCTCAAGGTCAAATTGGGTGACAAGGTCAAACAGGGTTCGGTGGTGGTGGTGCTTGACGTGGCCGGTGCCAGCGCCGCACCAGCGCCTGCGCCAGCCGCCGCACCGGCTGCTGCACCCGCCGTGGCTGCCCCTGCCGCGGCCCCAGCGCCTGCCAGCGCAGCCATGCCGACGCCTGCACCCATTCCCACACCAGTGACCGCATCCGTGGCCGCACCTGCTGCTGCGCAAGCCGCGCACGCTCCCACGCAAAACCCTGCGACAGGCCTGCCCCATGCATCGCCGTCGATCCGCAAATTGGCGCGCCAATTGGGTGTGCCCCTGGCCGAGGTCAAGGGCACAGGCCCCAAAGGCCGCATCACCGAGGAGGATGTGCAGGCCTTCACCCGCGCGGTGATGGTCGGTGACACCCGCACCCAAGCCCAAGCGGCCAAAGCCCCGGCGGGCGGCGACGGTGCTGCTTTGGGGCTCATCCCTTGGCCCAAGGTGGACTTTGCCAAGTTCGGCCCCATCGAGCGCAAAGAGATGGGCCGCATCAAAAAGATCAGCGCGGCCAACCTGCTGCGCAACGCCATCATGATCCCGTCGGTCACCAACCACGACGATGCCGACATCACCGACCTGGAAGCCTTCCGCGTTGCGACCAACAAAGAAAACGAAAAGTCGGGCATCAAGGTCACCATGCTGGCCTTTTTGATCAAGGCCTGTGTGGCCGCGCTCAAAAAATACCCCGAGTTCAACAGCTCGCTCGATGGCGACGCCTTGGTTTATAAAAACTATTGGCACATCGGCTTTGCCGCCGACACGCCCAACGGCTTGATGGTGCCGGTGATCAAAGACGCCGACAAAAAAGGCATTTTGCAAATCAGCCAAGAAATGGGCGAGCTGGCCAAAAAAGCCCGCGAAGGCAAGTTAAGCCCCGCCGAAATGTCAGGTGCGACCTTCACCATCTCCAGCCTGGGCGGCATTGGCGGGCGCTACTTCACCCCCATCATCAATGCGCCCGAAGTGGCCATCTTGGGGGTGTGCAAAAGCACCATGGAACCGGTGTGGGACGGCAAAGCCTTTGTGCCCCGTCTGATGCTGCCCTTGTCGCTGACCTGGGACCACCGCGTCATCGACGGCGCGGCCGCAGCCCGTTTCAATGTCTACCTGGGTCAAATCCTGGGTGACTTCCGCCGCGTATTGCTTTGAGAGCGAGAACACCATGGCATTGTTAGACATACAAGTACCCGATATAGGTGACTTCGACGAGGTGGCCGTCATTGAACTGCTGGTCAAACCGGGCGACACCATTCGCGCCGAGCAAAGTCTGATCACGGTCGAGAGTGACAAAGCCTCGATGGAAATCCCCTCCTCACACGCGGGGGTGGTCAAAGAGGTCAAGGTCAAGCTGGGTGACAAGGTCAAGCAAGGCTCGGTGGTGGTGGTGCTGGAAGCCGCAGCGGCGGCACCCAGCGCTGCGGCCCCATCGGCCGCACCTTCAGCCGCTGCACCAGCGCCTGCTGCAGCTCCCGCACCCAGCGCGGCAGCTGCGCCGGTGGCGACCGCCCCTGCCAGCACCTATGCAGGCAGCGTGGACGTGAACTGCGATGTCTTGGTTTTGGGTGGTGGCCCCGGGGGCTACAGCGCGGCATTTCGCGCGGCCGATTTGGGCCTGAACGTGGTCATCGTCGAGCGCTATGCCCAATTGGGCGGCGTGTGTTTGAACGTCGGTTGCATCCCGTCCAAAGCGCTGTTGCACGTGGCCGCCGTGATGGACGAAGTGGCCCACATGGCCGACCTGGGCGTGGACTTTGGCAAACCAGCGGTGAACATCGACAAATTGCGCGGCCACAAAGAAAAAGTCATTGGCAAACTCACTGGCGGCTTGGCGGCCATGGCCAAGATGCGCAAGGTCACCACTGTGCGCGGCCTGGGCCAATTCGTGGGGGCGAACCACCTCGAAGTGGAAGAAACCACCGGCACGGGTCAGGAAAAAACCGGCACCAAGAAAGTGGTGGCCTTCAAGCGCGCCATCATCGCGGCGGGCTCACAAGCCGTACGTTTGCCCTTCATGCCCGATGACCCGCGCGTGGTCGACAGCACGGGTGCATTGGCGCTCAAAGAGGTGCCCAAGCGCATGCTGATTCTGGGCGGCGGCATCATCGGTCTGGAAATGGGAACCGTTTACAGCACGCTGGGCGCACGCCTGGACGTGGTGGAAATGATGGACGGCTTGATGCAAGGCGCTGACCGTGACCTGGTCAAGATCTGGCAAAAGATGAACGCCAAGCGCTTTGACCACATCATGCTCAAGACCAAGACCGTGTCTGCACGCGCCCTGCCCGAAGGCATTGAAGTCACGTTTGCACCCGCAGAGGAGGGCGGCACTGCCCCCGCACCGCAGGTGTACGACCTCGTGTTGCAAGCCGTGGGCCGCACGCCCAACGGCAACAAATGCGGCGCCGACAAAGCTGGGGTGGCCGTGACCGACCGTGGCTTCATCAACGTCGACATCCAGATGCGCACCAACGTGCCGCACATCTTTGCCATTGGCGACATCGTGGGCCAGCCCATGCTGGCGCACAAGGCGGTGCATGAAGCCCATGTGGCCGCTGAAGTGATCGCGGGTGAACTGCAAGGCATCCCGGAGTTGGCGTCGGCAGCTTTCAATGCACGCGTCATCCCGAGCGTGGCCTACACCGACCCCGAAGTGGCCTGGGTGGGCTTGACCGAAGACCAAGCCAAAGCGCAAGGCATCCAGGTGAAAAAGGGCTTGTTCCCTTGGACCGCCTCGGGCCGCGCCATTGCCAACGGCCGCGACGAAGGCGTGACCAAACTGCTGTTTGACGATTCACCCGAGGCCCATGGCCACGGCAAGATCCTGGGCGGCGGCATCGTCGGCACCCACGCGGGCGACATGATTGGCGAGATCGCTCTGGCCATCGAGATGGGCGCCGACGCGGTGGACATCGGCAAAACCATCCACCCCCATCCCACGCTGGGCGAAAGCATTGGCATGGCGGCGGAGGTGGCGCATGGCAGTTGTACCGACTTGCCACCGGTCCGCAAATAACTGCCGGCCAGCCAGGGTGTGCCTGGGGTGCTCAGGAGGTTTTGGATTTTGCGCTTCGTTTGGGTTTTTGTTGGCGCTGTGCATCCGCTAGTTGGCCAAGCTTGAGCCACTGCGCAAATTCGGTGGGGGTTTCCAGTGTGACGCGCCCCAAGGCACCCGAGCGAAAGTCATGGATCACCAAGTCAGCGGCTTTTGCGGTGTTCAAACGCCCCCCGCTTTGCACCGCGCCGCGTTGGCGCGCAATGGCTTGCAGCCACTCTGCGTCACTGTGCAGCGACGCAGCGGGCACCTTGTAGCGCAGAGCCAAATTTTGGGGGTAGTGGTTCAGCAGGTATTGCAGCAACTCCAAGGCCACCTCTTGCTCGTCAAATGCGTTCACACCCACGGCACCACTGGCGGCCAGGTTGTAGCCGCTTTGCGCCACGATGATGCGGGGCCATAAAACACCTGGGGTGTCGTAGATGTAGAAGTCATCGGCCAAACTGATGCGTTGCTCCACCTTGGTCACCCCGGCCTCGTCACCGGTTTTGGCCGCACGTTGCCCTTTGAGGGTGTTGATCAGGGTGGACTTGCCCACGTTGGGAATGCCACACATCAACACCCGCATGGGCTTGACCATGCCACCGCGCATGGGGGCCAGTGTTTGACAAGCTTGAATCAGGGCCTTGGCGGGTGAGGCCATGCTGGTGTCCAGGGCCAGCGCACGCACACCGGGCTGTGCGTTGTAGTGTCGAAGCCAATCTTGGGTGCGGTCCGCATCGGCCAGGTCTTGCTTGCTCAAAACCTTGAGAGTGGGTTTGCCCTGGATCAACTCACCGAGCATGGGGTTGGCGCTGGAGCCGGGCAAGCGCGCGTCCAACATTTCGATGACCACATCGATGTCTTTGATGCGCTCCCCAATCGCTTTGCGCGTGAGGTGCATGTGACCAGGGAACCATTGGATCGCCATGTGAACGGATTGCGAAAGTGAAACGGGTGCAATGATTTTCGTTCACAAGGCCGGGGCCCTGTGCCAACAATCGCATGGTGTAAGCTTTGGCCCAAATTCGAACAGGTCCCACCAGGAGTTTTCATGGGCGATTACACCAATATGTCGGCGTATTACGATGTCATCATGACATCGGGGTACTACGATTACGATCAAATCGTGACCCAATTGATGCAACAAGCGGACTTTCGCCATGTTTTGGAAATTGGTTGTGGCACGGGCTTGATCATGGAAGCATTGGCCAAGCGCCGCCCTGATGTCGAGATCGCCGGCATCGACCTGACCCAGGCCATGCTCAATATTGCCCAAGAAAGGCTCAAAGGTTTTCCCAATGTCAGTCTGGCCCGAGAAAACGTGACCCAAATGCAATTAAGCCACCCCTACGAGGTGGCTTTCTCTTATGGCGGTGTCTGGTATTTTGTTTTCGATGGCGATAAAGAGCCCTTCATGGTCAGCCACATTCCCGATGAGCTGGGTAATTTAGAAGGACTGGCGCGCGTGGCGGCACACATCACGCCAGGTGGACAGTTGCTGCTGGGCATCCAAGGCCCGCACCACGATTACCAAAAGCCCATCTCCAACGGCATGATCTATGGACAGCAAATTGATCCGCACCCAGACGGTTTTATCAAACACTATTATCTGGACGATGGCCCTCATCGGGTGATGGCCCAAACCGTTCAATACCGCACTTACAACTTCGCGCAAGCCTTGACCATGCTGGAAAATGTGGGCCTGCGTTTTCTCAACCCATCTCGCACGGGCCATCAATTCTTGGCTTTTGTCAAATCCAATCCCTGAGCAAGGCGGATCTCCCATCATGTCCATCAGGCCGCGTATTTTTTTCATGGGAATTGGCAACATGGGCAACCCCATGGCCGCCAATTTGCTCAAAGCCGGTTATCCCTTGACGGTGTTTGATCGGGCCCCGGACAAAGCCGCCAATTTATTGGCGCAAGGCGCCCATTGGGCATCGGATGTTCACCAAGGCATGGCCCAGGCGGATGTGGTGATGGCCTCATTGCCCGGTCCGGCCCAGATTCAGGAGGTGATGCTGGGCGAATCGGGTGTGATGGCCGCGCTCAGGCCGGGTATGGCGGTGATTGACACGTCCACCAGCGCCGTTGAATTGGTGCAGCAGTTGGCCAGCATGGCCCAGCAGCGTGGGGCAGACTTTTTGGAAGCGCCCGTCACCAACGCTGTGGACTTTGCGGCCTTGGGGCGTTTGTCGATCTTTGTCGGGGGCGACGAATCTGTTTTCAAGCAATACAAACCGATTTTTGATGTGCTGGGCGAAAAAATTTTCCATGTGGGTCAGCATGGCAATGGTGCCACCATCAAGTTGCTCACCAATCTACTGTGGTTTGTCAGTGCCGCAGCCATCGGCGAGGGGTTGATGATGGGTGCCAAGGCCGGTATTCCTTTGAACACCGTGTGGGAGGCCATCCAATCCAGTGCGGGCAATAGTTGGGTGGCGCAGCACGATGTGCCCTCCATTTTTGCGGGTCACTACGACCCCAGTTTTTCGCTGGCCCTGTGTTGCAAGGATTTGGGCTTGATCAACCAAGTGGCACAGTCACAGGGGTATGAATTGACCATGGGCGCCTTGGCCCAAAAAATGTTTCAGCAAGCCATGCAAACCTACGGACCGCAAGCGGGCGAATTGAATGTGGTGCGCTTGCTCGAAGAGCGGGCCGGTTTGTTGTTGCGACCGCCCTATGGCCAAGCCTGGGGCAGCGAACCAGCGCCGACCTGATGAAGCCTTGCGCAGCATGAAGCCCTCTGTTCAAAGCGCCTTGATGCGCCAAGCCCACGACCACATGCCACAGGGCGTGGCCGAAAACTACCGCTATTGGGGCGATGACCACACGGTTTTTTTGCAAAGCGCCAAGGGTTGCCGCATCACCGATGTCGATGGCAAAGAGCATGTCGACTTTCGATTGGGGTATGGCCCCATCATCTTGGGTTACCGCGATGTGCGGGTGGATGCGGCCGTGGTGGATCAAATCCAGCGCGGCGGCACCGTCACTGGTTTTTCCACCGCCTTGGATGCCCAGGTGGTGCAACAGGTCAAGGCCTTGTGCCCACAGATCGACAAAATGCGCTTTGCCAATTCAGGCACCGAGGCGGTGATGGGTGCATTGAGAACCGCCCGAGGCTTTACCGGGCGCAAGCGCATCGCCATGGTCGAAGGTGGTTTCCACGGTCTTTTTGACGAGGTGATGTGGAAGTCTGACATTGAAAACTGGGACCCCAGCGGTACGACACCACCCCAAGTGATTCCGTTTGGGGCAGGCATTGCACAAAACACCCGCGCCCTGGTCGACATCATTGGCCTCAACGATGGCGAAGCTTTGGAACAGTTGTTTGTCCAGCGTGGCCAAGAGCTCGCCTGCGTCATTTTGGAGCCCATCATTGGCAATGCGGGCAGCATTTCAGCCACGCCGGCTTGGTTGCAACGCTTGCGCGATTTGTGCCAGCAACACGGGGCCTTGCTGATTTTGGACGAGGTGAAAACCGGTTTTCGAGTCGCCGCTGGCGGCGCGCAGGCTTTGTATGGCATTCACGCCGACTTGACCACCTTTGCCAAAGCCATGGGCAATGGTTACCCGGTGGCCGCTTTTGGCGGCCGCGCCGATGTGATGGATGTGGTGGGCTCTCACCCGGGTGGCGTGGTGCATGGGGGCACCTATACGGCCAACATGGTGGCGCTGCGCGCAGCTCATGCGACCTTGGACATTTTGACCCACACCGATGCCTTGCAAACCATAGACCAAATGGGGCTGCAAATCAAAGCGCTGTTGGGCCGAGTGTTCACGCATGCGGGTGTGCCGCATGCCTTTGCCGGCCCGCCTGCCATGTTGGGCATCCATTTCACCCCCGAAGTGCCGCAAACCTACCGCGACTGGCGCAAGACCAACAGCGACTTGTACCGGCGATTTGCCTGGCAAATGATTGCCCATGGGGTGATGCTCGAACCCGATTCCCGCGAACCCTGGTTCCTCTGTGAGTCCCATTGCGATGTGGATTTGGCCTGGCTCGAGGACATGGCCACGCGCTCCATCCAAAAAGCCTTGGCCTGAGACCATGCCCGTTGATGAGCGATTGATTCGCGGGCAGGGGTTTTACGTCCAAGACGCCGCCCCGCCAAACGCTTTGCATGCAGCATTTGTTCGCAGCGACCACGCGCATGCCCAGGTGTTGGGCATCGATGCATCGCCAGCCCTGGCCCTGCCCGGTGTGGTGGCCGTGTGGCAAGCCAGCGATGTGCAAAATGTGCCCACTCCCGGCGTGAATCCTTTGTGGCCATTGTCGGTGGATGTCCCCATGCCTTTGCTGGCCGACACCACGGTGGAACATGTGGGCCAAGCGCTGGCCATGGTATTGGCCCGCGATGCCAGCACCGCGCAAGCGGCGGCCGATGCAGTCAGGGTGTCCTTGCACCCGATCAAGGCCTGGGGTGATGCCGACCCCGACTCCCCTGTGGTGGCTGGCTTTGAGCACCGCTTTGGCGATGCGACAGCAAGGTGGGGCACACAGGTCAGCGTGGATTTAACGGTGCCGCGCGTGTTGGCCATGGCCATGGAGCCACGCGCTTGTGTGGCGCACTGGCAAGTCCCGGCGCAACGCTTGCAGGTGTGGCTGGGCAGCCAGACCCCTTCGCGCGCCCAAGCCGATCTGGCCCGTGCCCTGGGCTTGACACCGTCGCAAGTGCATTTGATCTCGCCCGATGTGGGCGGTGCTTTTGGGGCCAAGGCTTCCATCACCCCGGAGGATATTTTGGTGGCCTTGGCTGCGCATCGCTTGGCCACCACCGTGCAGTGGAAAGCCAGCCGTTCTGAGGAGTTTTTGTCGGGGCAACACGGCCGGGGCGCGCAATTGCACGCCCAGTTGTCGGTCGACGCCAACGGGCAAATGGTGTCTTTGCAAGCGCAACTGCAATATGCCTTGGGTGCGTGGTTGCCGTTTTCTGCCTTGGTACCGATGCGCAATGCCACACGCATTTTGCCGGGGCCCTACCGCGTACCCAACGGACACATCCAGAGCCAGGCGCGCCGCGCCCACACCGCCCCGGTGGGGATCTACCGTGGTGCTGGCCGGCCAGAGGCCGCATTGTTGATGGAGTCCTTGATCGACCGGGCTGCACGCCGCTTGGGCATGGACCCGGTGCAACTGCGCCGCATCAATTTGATACCTGCCCAAGCCATGCCGCATGCGACACCCACCGGTGAGACCTTGGACTCTGGTGATTTCCCCCAATTGTTGGAGATGGCGTGCGAGCGATTTGGCTATGCACAAGAGCGTGCGTCGCAACGCGAGCGCCGCGCCAAAGGCGAATGGGTGGGTTTGGGTGTGGCCATGTATGTCGAGCCATGCGGGCAAGGGTGGGAGAGCGCCCATGTCACCTGGCATGCCAATGGCGATGTCACGGTGGCCAGCGGCAGCCCAGACCAAGGCCAAGGCCATGCGCTCACTTTTGGCCAACTGGCCGCCTCGCAATTGAATGTGCCTTTGCAGCGGGTGCAGGTACTGATGGGTGATACCGATTTGTGCCCCCCAGGCATCGGGGCATTGGCCAGTCGCAGCAGCGCGATCGCCGGCGGGGCTGTGCACATGGCTTGCCGCGAAGTGCTGGCCCAACGTGCGCAAGGCATGGCACTGCCAGTGACGGCCCAGGCCCGTTTTGAGTCGCAAGAAGCCTGGGCCAGTGGTTGTGTGATGGTGCGTTTGTCGATCGATGCGGCCACCGGTCAGCCGCGCATCGAACGCCTGCTGTGGGTGGACGATGCCGGTGTGACTTTGCAACCCGATCTGGTGCAAGGCCAACTCCTGGGGGGTGCCGCTCAAGGCATCGGCCAGGCCTTGATGGAGCAACTGGTGCATGACAGCGCGGGGCAACTCTTGACGGGTTCCCTGATGGACTATGCCGTTCCTCGGGCGGATGACATGCCCCCGATAGAACTGCATGCGATGCACACCCCCAGCCCACTCAATCCCTTGGGTGCCAAGGGCGTGGGTGAGGCGGGTTGCATTGGTGTGCCTGCCGCTATCATGGGCGCTGCCCGGGATGCTTTGTCGCCCTTGGGCGAGGTGGATTTGCAAATGCCTTTGCGTTCCGAACAACTGTGGCAGGCCCTGCAAACGGCATCCAATGGAGACAAGTCTTGAAATACAAAAAATCAGAGGCCAAAGAACACGCCCGCGAACATTTGGTGGGTGTATGGGCCGCCAACCTCACACCGTTTGACGACCAAGGTCGACTCGACGAGGCGGCTTATCGGGACAATTTGCGCCACTGGATCCGCGACCTGCAACTCGGTGGTTTGTTCATTGCGGGCAAGCAGGCCGAGTTTTTTTCCATGTCGCTGGGCGATCGCAAAAAACTCATGGAAATCGCCGTGGACGAAGCCCGCTTGGCAGGCAACCGAGGTGGCGTGGGCCATTGCGGCATCATCACCTCCTGCTCAGACACCCAACTCGACACCGTGTTGGAATTGGCCCAACACTCGCAAGACATCGGGGCCGACTACATCATCGTGCACAGCCCGGTGCTGCACTTTGGTGCAGACACCGATGACACCATTTACGAGTACTACCGCTATTTGTCCGAGCAAGTCAATTTGGGCATGGCGATGTGGAACCACCCCGACTGTGGCTACACCATGTCCCCGCAGTTGTGCAACCGCATTGCCGATTTGCCCAATGTGGTGGCCATCAAATACAGCAGCGAGCGGGCCCACTACATCCGCCTGACCGAATTGGCGGGACACAAAATCCATGTCAGCAACCCCTCGGAGGAGGAGTGGTTGGACAACATCATCGAGCTGAACTGGAAGCTTTATTTGTGCTCGACACCGCCTTTTTTGTTGCAAACCCAAAAAGACCAGCGCATGAACGAATACACCCGCTTGGCCTTTGCCGGTGAGCATGCGGCGGCCCGCAAAGTGCGCGACAGCCTAGAGCCGGTGCGCCAAGCCTTCAAGGCCAGCAAGCCCAGGGGCAAGCCCCAGGCGCATGCCAAATGTTGGCAAGAGCAATTGGGTCAGCATGGTGGGCCGGTTCGCCGCCCCTTGCTGCAACTCACCGATGCCGAACGCGCCCAAGTGGTGAGCGCGTTTGCCCAATGTGGACTACAGCGTTGACAGGCCCCACCATGCCAGACAGCCCGCGATTGGCCGCCACCCATTACAGCGCACCGTTGAATTTTTCCCAATGGGTGCAAGCGAACTCGCAAGCACTCAAGCCGCCGGTGGGCAACCAGCAAATCTGGAAAAACTCAGACCTGATTTGCACCGTGGTGGGCGGCCCCAACCAACGCACCGATTTCCACGACGACCCCTTTGAAGAGTATTTCCACCAGTTCAAAGGCCAAGCTTCGGTCCTGATTGCCGACAGGGGAAAGTTTGAGCGCATTCAACTGCGCGAGGGCGATGTGTTTTTATTGCCTGCCCATGTGCGCCACTCGCCCCAGCGGCCCGAGGCCGGCAGTTTGTGCACCGTGATCGAACGCTCCCGGCCCGTCGGCGAGGTCGATGGTTTCGAGTGGTACTGCGCGCAGTGCGGCGGCATGGTGGCGCGCCGTGAAATCCAATTGCAAAGCATTGTGGATGACCTGCCCAAAGCCTTTGCTTCGTTTTACGACACCCCGCAAGCCGACCGCCATTGCCCTCATTGTGGCCACGTGCACACAGGGCGTGACTGGAAAAGTTGGCACCAGCACTTGGCCATTCACCATCCCGTTTGAGGCCTTCAGCGCTTGACAAAGCGCAGGGTGAAGCGGTCGCTCTCGCCGATGGTTTGAAACCTGGCCCGGTCCACATCCTTCATGCGGTAGGTAGGCGGCAAAGACCAAACCCCCTCGGGGTGGTCCTTGGTGTCTTTGGGGTTGGCATTGACCTCGGATCGGCCGGTGAGCGCAAACCCATTGGCCTCGATCAACGCGATCGCGACATCTTCTCGCACATAGCCCGAAGCCATTTGCTGCGCCTGTGGGCGGTCGTTGCGGCCACGGTGGTCCACGATGCCCAGCACGCCGCCGGGCTTGAGCGCCTTGTGAAAGGCGCGCAAAGACTCCACCACCTCTTCGCGCTCCATCCAGTTGTGCAGGTTGCGAAAGCTGATGACCACATCCGCGCTGCCCGCAGCGGCGATTGGGTGGTTATCGGCGCGAAAAGCAGTGACTTGCACCTGGTCGTAGAGTTGGGGCTCGGCCTTGAGGCGCTCCAATAATTTTTGCTGATCCGCAATGTATTGCGGCAAGGATTGATCGCGGTTGGCAGCGATGTATCGCCCTTTTTCGCGCAACCATGGGGCCAATATCTCCAGGTAATAACCACCACTGCCCGGCAAAATCTCGACCACGGTGTGGTGCGCTTGGATGCCAAAAAACGCCAGGGTTTCGGCTGGATGGCGGTAGGGGTCACGCACCACATTGGCGGGGCTGCGCTGGGGTCCAGCCAGCAAGGCTTGGAAATTGGCCGGGTCTTGCGCCCGGGCGGGTGCAGCCCAGGTCAAGGCCAGGCAACTCAAAGCGGCGCTGATCAGGGCAAACCGGCGTTGGGAAAAATGGTTCTGTGGCATGGGGGCTCGCAAGGTGGAACAGGCATGCTAACAAACAAGTCCGCCGCCGTGTGAACCAATGCCGGTTTGCTCGCCGTGCGTTGAAAAGCATTCTTTCTGAGCGTTTTATTTTCAGAAAAATAAATGGAAAGTGGTCTTCTTGTGGCTTTCATGGGGGTTTTGTTTCATATTTTCTGGCTCAAGCCGATACTCTTGTGCCGCCACTGTGACTGGGGGCTGTTTCATGACCACCGAAAAATCAATGGATCGCTCCTTATTCAAATTGCTGCTCATCTCGGCCCTGTCGGCCGCGTTGGTCGTGCCTTTGTTTTTTTACTCGCGCAGTTTGCTGCAGCAAGCGGAACAGGCTTTGGCCGCTGATCAAGCCGCCACAGAGCCGGTCGATGAGGCAGCAAAGCCAGACCCCAGCAGCCACACCGATGCGGGCAGCGATACAGACCAAGCACAGGCCGACCAAGACCCACACAAAGAGGCGCACGGGTCTGCGGCCAGCACAGACAAAGCCGCGGCTGACCAGGCCAGCCCTGCGCAAGCCGCGGCTGTAGCGGCCACCGACAAGGCCCAAGACGATGACGCAGGCCAAGTCTATAGACCCCCGCTGTTTGGCAGTTGCAAGCGCTTGTTCCAGCAATTGCAAAAGCGCAAAGTGGCTGAGGGCGAATACAAGGCTTTTGCATTTGCCTTTGATGGCAAGGTGGCCAATTGTGCGGACTATGTTTCGAATAAAAGTTTGCGCCACGCGCGTGCGGTGGTGGTGAAGAATTGTCAAGAAGAACGGCACGATAAGCGCTATGTGCCCTGCCTTTTGTATGAAGTCCAATGAGCACAGGGAAACGGTGATGAACTGTCTGCAATGCCACAACCCCTTGCCGGTGACCGCCAATTTTTGCGGCAAATGCGGGACCACGGTCCCCGGCAAGAACAAGAAACCCATGGCCCAGGCGCTTGACGCTGCGCATGCCGAAGATGCGCCCGAGAAGGAAGAGGGCATCGACCTGTTGGCCTATGTCAAACACCAAAAAGCGCTGATTCCAGGTCAAACCACAGAACACGAGGTCGATGCCGCAGTCGTTAAGGACCATGTGCAAACCGTGCCAGCACCCAAGGCGCCAGCCAGGGAAGCCGCCGTCGGCGAAGCGGCGGTTCAATTGATGGACGACTTGAGGGCCCAAATCGATGCGGTCGGGGTTTCCGCGCCCGTCCATTCGCAAATGCTTCCCCGCGAATTTGTGCCATCAGCAGCGACTGCGGCTTACCCGGTTCCTGCACCCCATCCGGCGCCAGTGGCCAGCGCCAACTTGTCACCCGAATTGGCCGCACATTGGCAAGACATGATGCAATCGTTGCAAGAGCGCATGGATGCTTTGGCGCAGCAAATCGTGGCAACAGCGGAGAGCAATAACCAATTGGAGCCCATGCGCGCATGGCACGATGTGCAAGATGTGCTGGAAGTGCAGGGCCGGCAGTTGCAGGACCTGATGGGCCAGGTCCAAGGATTGGCCGCCAACGAACAAGTGCAGGCTTTGAGCGAGCAGATCAAACAGTGGCAAGCCGACAACGAAAAAGCGCGGCAAGCTGAGGCCCCAAAAATACCGCAGATGCAATCCAATCTGGTGG
>Ga0214917_10001541_pt1 | contig 29499 bp, 19 predicted proteins | sample LL_1208_BB_MetaG_FD_177983 | JGI IMG/M metagenome (GOLD analysis project Ga0214917, IMG submission 177983) | Freshwater microbial communities from Lake Lanier, Atlanta, Georgia, United States - LL_1208_BB | ecosystem: Environmental > Aquatic > Freshwater > Lake | place: USA: Georgia | collected... | reverse complement strand
ACTTACACCAACACCGTTACCGCAGCGAACGGTTGCGATTCCGTGGTGACTTTGAACTTGACCGTCCTTCCAAATTCTTCATCCTCTATGGATGCGAATATCTGCGAAGGTCAGTCCTATACCTTCGGATCACAGACCCTCACCACCAGCGGCACGTATACCAATACCCTAACTTCTGCCAACGGTTGTGATTCCGTGGTGACTTTGAATTTGACCGTCCTTCCGAATTCTTCATCCTCCATGGATGCGAGCATCTGCGATGGTCAGTCCTACACCTTCGGATCCCAGACCCTCACCACCAGCGGCACGTATACCAATACCCTCACCGCCGCGAACGGTTGCGATTCCGTGGTGAATTTGAACTTGACCGTCCTTCCCAATTCTTCATCCTCCATGGATGCGAGCATCTGCGATGGTCAGTCCTACACCTTCGGATCCCAGACCCTCGCCACCGGCGGCACTTACACCAATACCCTCACCGCCGCGAACGGTTGCGATTCCGTGGTGACTTTGAACTTGACCGTCCTTCCAAATTCTTCATCCACCATGGATGCTAACATCTGCGATGGTCAGTCCTACACCTTCGGTTCACAGACCCTCACCACCGGCGGCACTTACACCAATACCCTCACCGCCGCGAACGGTTGCGATTCCGTGGTGACTTTGAACTTGACCGTCCTTCCCAATTCTTCATCCACCATGGATGCGAGCATCTGCGATGGTCAGTCCTATACCTTCGGATCACAGACCCTCACCACCGGCGGCACTTACACCAATACCCTCACCGCAGCGAACGGTTGCGATTCCGTGGTGACTTTGAGCCTCACTGTCTTACCTACAACATCAAACGCGATTTCAGCGAGTATCTGCGATGGACAATCCTTCGTATGTGGTAACCAATCCTTCAATACATCCGGAACTTATACAGTAATCCTTCAAGGCTCCAATGGTTGCGATTCAATCATTACGCTGACTATAATCGTGTTGCCCAATGCTTCGGAATCCATAACAGCAAGCATCTGCGATGGTCAGTCCTACACCTTCGGGTCCCAGACCCTCACTACCGGCGGCACTTACACCAACACCCTTACTGCGGCCAACGGTTGCGATTCCGTAGTTACTTTGAATTTAACAATACTCACGCCTGTAAATGGCACCTTGACCGCTGACACCAGCATTTGTCCAGGGTCCTCCATAACTCTTGAGGCCAATGGTGGCGCCAACTACCTTTGGAGTTCGGGAGAAACCACGCCTGTCATCGCAGTAACTCCAACAGCAACGACTACGTATTCTGTTACGATTACAGGTGTCAATGGCTGTTCTGAGACCCTCTCTGTCGTTGTCGCTATATTCAATTCTAACCCAGTTAATATTGCTGGAAATTCACTGCAGTCCGTTTGTTCAGGCTCTTCAATACAACTTAACGCAACCGGTTCTGCAACCTATTCCTGGTCGCCCATTTCAAGCCTTGATAACCCTAATATACCCAATCCAATTGCAAGTCCTTCGATTACAACCACCTACACAGTCATTGGAATATCTCCTGATGGATGTATAAGTAGCGATACCGTGCGCGTGGAGGTTATCGAACCTACCTCCTTGACCTTTACCTCGGTTGGTTCTCTATGCGGCAACGGTCCCGCAGTCCAACTTCAAGCACAACCTCAAGGCGGCATGTTTAGCGGATTGGGTGTATCCAATGACCAATTTGACCCTGCTACTACTGGAGCTGGAATTTTTACGATTCAATACCTTTATGTAGACATGTTCGGGTGTTCCTCTACAATTTCCCAGAACGTAGAAGTCTTGGCGGCACCTTCTGCCAATGCAGGCCCTGACCAAACGATTTGTCAAGGTTCCGTCGCAATACTCAATGCTTCAGGAGGGGTTACTTATGCATGGAGTAACGGTGAAACCACGTCTAACATCCAGGTAAGCCCTACCGTTACCACAACGTACAGCGTTATTGTAACCAATACAGCGGGTTGTAGTGACACCGACTACGTCACCGTTACGGTTAATCCTTTGCCAACAATTGCATATTCAGGATTGACCTCCATTTGTGAGGGCGGTTCTACCCAAATTAACTTAACAGGAGCCAATAGCTATGTGTGGTCACCAGCCCTCGGGGTCAGCAATTCCAATGCCTCCAACCCTGTGCTAAGCCCATCTCAAACCACGACTTATACCGTTACAGGGACCGACGCGAACGGATGTACGAACAGTTTACAAATTACCGTGGTGGTAAACCCACCGTTTAGTGTTAATGCTGGTTCTGATATGGTCTTCTGTGGAACCCCAGTAACCCTTAATGCCTCCTCATCTATTCAAGGAGCTACCTACCAATGGTCGAACGGGGGCAATACTTCGACCAACACGGTTTCTCCTGCTAACACTACTTCATACATCGTAACCGCAACAAGTCCCGAGGGATGTTCCTACTCCGATACGGTAATTGTTTACGTTCCAAGTGCATTTGCGGGTACTGTTTATAATATTTGTCGAGGTGGAAGTATTCAGCTTTTGGGCACCCTCTCACAGTATCCCTTTGCAGGCACCTTGCAATATTCTTGGTCCCCATCCACTGGGCTGAATAATCCAAACCTATCCAACCCTGTTGCAAGTCCAATCGTGACCACAACGTATACTTTAACCATTACAACGCCAGAAGGTTGCCAATTGTCCACCACAACATCGGTAGTCATCTCTCCAACCCCGGATATTCGCCTTGGATCAGACTTTTCGATCGCCCCAGGGTCCACTATCCAATTGACCCCGGCACTTTTGAATGTTCAAGCAGGCAGGACAATTGCTTGGTCTTACCTTGGTTCGAACCCTAACGGAAGTCTTAACCTCACCTCGATTCCGAACCCCATTTTTACGGCTAATTCCGTCACCGTGCCCACCACAACGATGTGGGTTCTGACCATAAGCAATACCAATGGTTGTTCCGGTTCAGATACCATTGCCATTACCGTGGATCCGTCCCTCTCTGGCTACGTGTTATCAGGTAGACTATTGTATGATAATGCCTCAGAAAGTCCTGTGAACAACGGTTTCGCTTATCTAATTCACTCAAACGGCACCAAAGATTCTGTGGCTTTGTCCCCTTCCGGTTCTTACCTCTTCGTTGGCCTACAAAACGGGAATTATCGCTTGACCACCTCCACCTCCAAAGCGTACGGAGGAATCACCACCGCTGATGCTTCATTAATCAATATCTATGCTTTAGGGTTAGGAGGTTTAAGCGGCTTAAAGCTTAAAGCGGCTGATGTAACCACCATAGCGAATAACCCAGGCGTTGGTATTTACATTTTGGGCAATGATGCTCAACAAACAGCCCGTAGGGCAGCAGACCTCTCCATAAGCAATTCGTTTGATAATGGAGGTCCTGGAAATTGGTATCACGATACCGTTGACCTAGTCATCAATAATCAAAATTTACAGCAAAATATCCGAGCAATTTCCTTTGGGGATGTAAACGCCTCTTATACACCAGTTTTAAGAAAGCAACATCTTTTGAATATTGAGAATTTTGGAAATATAGAGGTAGAAGGTTCCAAAGAATTGGTTTTACCAATTAGTCCTATATCTGACCTGTCGGCGTCCTCGTTCCAATTTGAAATTGAGGTTCCGCAAGGCTTTGAACTAACCAATGCACGAATTCCAGGTTTAAACGAGCCAATTTATATAAGCCAAAATGGCAGAATTGTGATGATCGGTTGGTATTCTTTACACGGTATTCCAGTGGACTTCAAAACCAATAATGCTATGATATTGCTATCCTTTAGAGCACCAAGCGACCATGGCTTGTTCAACTCCTCACTCCAAATGTCCTTTTTGGGTCGCTCTGAAGTTGCCAATATGGCAGGAGATCCGATGTCAGTAAGGTTATCTATACCTATTCTTACTCAAAAATCGAACCATCCAAGCGACGGTTTTGCCTTATATCCAAACCCTGTCACCCAAGGAAATGCTTTGTACCTTCAAATACCACCTACAGTGACTGGTGAAATATCTATTCAAATTAGAGATAGACTAGGTAGATTGGTTTTGACTTTACCAAAAACGCTAATTGTAGGCCAAAAATTTATTGATGTGTCTGAAATAATGAACAATTTGTCTGCAGGATCCTACACGCTTAACTTGTTTCAAAGCGATGACAAGGTCAAAACATCTATTAATGTGCCATTTATCGTTAAGTTTTAATTTATTTACCCGAAAATCAAATGTCATTGATTACCTTTGAAAAGAAATTTTATTTATTATGAGGAACCCCCTATTTCTTTCACTCCTATTAACCCTTTCGGCATTCTCGATGGGTTTCGCCCAGCAGTTAAGTGTGACGCTTAACCCTACCCCGGCCGCATCCGGAGGTATCGTCACTGTCCCGGTTCAAGTCCAAAACCTAAGTAATTGTGGAGCATTTACCGCCTTTTTCCATTACAATTCCGCTGGCTTATCGTATGCAGGTATAGACACTGCCGGTACCCTTCTGAGTGGTTCTGGAGTTTCCGTTGTAGACTCCAACAACACCATCAGGATAGCTTACTTTGATTTTGTGCCCTTGAATTCATCATCTGGAACCTTAATCAAAATTAGGTTCAACTTTAATGGAACCCCCTCAGCTTTAATTTGGAACACCGAGAGAACAGAATTCTCCATCGGAAGTACTGCCACCAAACCATTAATAGAAAATGGTCGTGTCTTTAACGCAGCCTCTACGGTCAATTTTACCGCACAGTGCGTTAATGCCTCTGTATGTGAATTAGCCACTGCACAGTACAGCATTACCGCCAGCAATGCCACTTCCTACCAATGGCAAATCAGTAACGATAGCACCGGTAACGGTTTCTCTAACATTGCAGGCGCAACCTCTGCTACCTACAACCGAACCAATGTGGCTATTAATGATGACCGTAAATACTTACAATGCATAGTTTCCGATGGTTCTGCTTCATCACTTAGCGGACTCGCAAGGTTGTTCGTAAACCCAAACAACTTTGTTCAAGTTATCGTAAGCTCTTCAGCTACAGGTGCTGTATGTTCGGGAACCTCCATTACCTACTCCGTAAATACAACGCCATCTGTTTCGAATCCATTGTACAATTGGACCGTTAACGGTCAATCCGTAGGAACATCATCTACCTACACCAGTAACGCCATATCCAATGGGGACGTAATTGGTTGCTCCGTTACCTCATCCTCAGAGTGTGTTGCCGCCAATGTCAATTCCACAACATCCGTAACTGCCAGTATTAATCCTCTCCCAATCATTTACACCGTTTCCGGTGGTGGAGAACGTTGCGCTGGTTCAGCAACCACCAGGAATATTGCCCTATCTGGGTCCCAATCCGGAACTACCTATACTCTTTCATTGGGTGGTTCAACCGTTGCATCGTTGGTGGGAACTGGTTCGGCCTTGACATTCAATGGCTTAACCAATGCAGGAATCTACACCGTATCAGCTCTAAGCGCAACCAATTGCTCAAACAATATGAGCGGTTCTGCTACGATCGTTGTCAATCCTCTTCCTTCTTTCAGTATCAGTGCCGTAGGCGGTTCTACAACCATATCCTCTGGTGGTTCTGTTCAGTTGCAGGCAACCAACTTGAGCAATGTGTCGTATTCATGGTCTCCATCCTCCAATATGGTTGGATCATCCACACGTAACCCTGTTGTCAGTCCAACCTCCACTACCACTTATGTTTGTACCGTAAGTAACAATATCACAGGCTGCTCCACTTCGGATTCCATCACCATTACAGTACAGCCTGCACCAACCGTTGACGCTGGTGCCGACTTTTCAGTTTGTGCATCCGGATCTCCAATTACCCTTAGTGGGTCACCTGTAGGCGGTTCTTGGTCAGGAACTGGAGTTAGTGGTTCAACCTTCACCCCCCCTAGCAGTGCAGGGTCTTACAACTTAACTTATACCGTTATCCAACTAGGAGTTAGTTATAGTGACATCGTTGTAGCGACAGTCAATGCTAGGCCTAATGTAACCCTCTCCGCTTTCTCTGCGGTATGTACCGGTTCACCAACCATTACCTTAAGTGGTGGATCTCCCTCTGGAGGAACCTACACGGTGAATGGGACTTCAGCAACAACTTTCAATCCAAACACCTCAGGAAACTATACCATTGTGTATTCGTATTCGGATGGAAACGGTTGTTCCAACACCGCATCCCGAACCCTGACGGTCAACCAAACAACCGCAGTTACCATTACTTCATCACGAGACTCCATTAATGCAGGGAGTTCTGTAAGTTTAACCGCGACAAACCTACCATTAGGAACCTATTCGTGGACTCCTGGAAGCACATTGAGTGCCACCAATTCCAGAATTGTGGTCGCGACGCCCACTGCAACAACCACTTATTCGGTAACGGGGACCAACATAAGTGGATGTCCTTCCACTGCCTCCAAAACGATTGTTGTCCTTTCATTGCCTTCTGTCAACGCTGGGAACGATACAACGCTCTGCCAAAATTCAGGGTCTTTAAATTTGGTGGGTAGCCCTGCTGGTGGAACTTGGTCAGGAACAGGCGTTAGTGGAAATTCTTTTAACCCTAATTCTGTAGGAACTTTTACGATCACTTACACCTACTCTCAACTCGGCAGCAACTTCACAGATACGCGGGTTATCACCGTTGCCGCGAACCCATCGGTTTCTCTTAGCACTTTCTCTGCCCGATGTGAAGGAGACCCCTCCTTTGCGCTATCTGGTGGTTCCCCATCCGGCGGTAACTACACCGTTGATGGTAATCCGACTACCAACTTCAATCCTAGCACAGCAGGAACATTCACCGTAGTTTACTCGTTTACCAACGGATCTGGCTGCAGATCCACAGCCACCAGGACAATTACCGTCAATGCTAAAACAACTGTTACATGGAACGCATTGGGCGCCATAAGTATCATAGATCCGGTACTTAACCTGAATGGTTCGGCCACTCCTGTTGGTGGTGTTTATTCAGGAACTGGTGTTAGCTTGAATGGAAGTACCTATGAATTTGATCCATCAAGTGCAGGTGCAGGTACCTTTACATTAACCTATACTTACGTGAATAGCAACGGGTGTACCACGGTTGCAACCAATTCAATCACGGTAACTGTTCCAGAGTACAACATCTGGTCGGGGAATGGTAGTTGGACAAATGCAGGGAATTGGACTCTTGGCGTTCCATCTTCTGGGCAAAATGTTCGAATTAGTTCCGGTACGGTGAGTGTGAACACCAATGAAACGGTCAATAAGATGCAGGTTTTATCCGGCGCAACCGTCAATATCGGTTCTTCGAGCCATACAGGGACATCCTCTTCGATCACCGTTAATGACAGCCTTGTCAACAATGGAGGTATCAATGTTTTGAACCCGCTTTCTGCAACCTCATCCATTAACGAAAACCATTTGGTGCAGGGAACTGGTAGTATTTTGACCGGATCAGGATCTTCCAACTTTACCAAATGGACGGGGAACACCAATGACACGATCTACAATTATCATAGCTCACCCGTCAGTGGATTTACCATTGGAGGATTAGGGGCAACGGATACCCGCAATCACTATACCTACAATGCATCCACAGGATGGGTAAGTCCTGGACTCTCTGCCATCATGACCCCAGGTATTGGGTATTCCTCCACCGGTACCACGGCTGGTCGAATCGTGTATGCAGCTAATGGAAGCAACCGCTTCAATAACGGTAATATCACTGCAGTGGTAAGTGGAGATACCACCCCAGGACGTCGCGGATGGAATCTTGTAGGAAATCCGTACCCCTCAAGCATTTCTGCGGAGACTTTCCTTGATGACAATCCTGGCCTGTATGAAGCGGTTTGGTTTTGGTCGCAACGAGTTGCCTCCACATGGCCATTTGGTACCCTGAATGGTGATTATGCATCATGGAACCGCACTGGAGGTATTGCAGGATCACAAGGAGGTGCCATACCTAACGGTCAAATTTCAGCCGGACAAGGGTTCTTTATTAAGATTCCAACAGCGAACTATACGCTCAATGCCGTTAGCTTCAACAATGGTCAAAGAACAAACAGCAATGCAACTGTATTCCGCACACAGTCCATGGAGAAAGCATGGATTGATCTAACTGGCCCTAACAATGCATTCAATCAAACTTTGATTGCCTTCAGCCAATACGCTAGCCACGGATATGATGCCCAATTTGATGCTGAAAAGATAAAAGGTAACGATCGTATCGCCTTATACTCCACACTCAACAATATGGATATGGGAATTCAGGCCTTGGCGGAACGCAGTTCTACCTTAGAGAGAGTATCCTTAGGTTTGGATGCCGCAGTTAATGGAACCTACCAATTTGCTCTTGCGCAGTCAGAGGGTTTCCCTGTCGGGACGGTTATCTCGATCAAAGACTTTGCAACCGGTATCCTTCATAATTTAACTACCGCGCCGTATAATTTCTCTATTAGCCAATCTGGCGCACTACGTAACCGCTTCGAAGTTCAATTCAATGGTCAGATTTCATCAACAAGCAATCCCGCCATTAACCCTCTTTATGTATTCATCACAAACCAAAGACTTCAAATTGGCGGCTTAGATGAGAATGAAAAAATTAAACTAATCGAAATCGTAGATATTACTGGTAAAGTAGTTTATTCCCGCCGAATGGAAGGTGAATCAATCTATCAGCCTGTTGAATTAAACTATAACCAAGGCGTTTATTTTGCAAGAATTGCTACTAACCGTCAGCAAATCATTCGCAAGTTTTTGTTAAACCAATAGTTTTATTAGACATCCAACTTTCAAAATTTCCTTGCTTAAAAATCATAAAGAACGTCTTATGAAAAATTTGATCTATATCTCCCTTGTCTCGGTACTTCTATTCTCTGCAAGCCTAGTTTCTGCGCAAGCACCAACACCCGTACCACCTCCACCTCCACCCCCCGCAGCTTCAGTTCCCATCGATGGTGGTTTGGGGATTTTGGCCGTAGCGGCTTTGGGTTTGGGTTTACGCAAAGCCAACAAGAATCAAGAGAAAGAAACCGACCCCCAGCTTTAGGGGTTGGCTAAAGGTTTAAAGAAAAGGGCTCCTAAGAGCCCTTTTTTTGTTGCAGTCTAAAACTTGAATTAAACCGGTTCCCAAGTGGAATCAGCTAGGTGTTTGAATGTTCCCAAATGTCCCAAAGAACTTGCGCGGCTGCCCCATTGGTTTGGACCGATTAAGGACAAGAACTTAGTCCCGTTGGACCGTTGGTATAAATGATATACCTGACCAACGACAGGGGTAAAATTAACATCTGCTTGAAAAATTTGGACGGACAAGAGCAGACGTTCTTCAATTCGACGGGCCTCTTCCATAAGCGTCTCCGCTTGCCGGCGTAGCATGGCCATTTGCTGCCTCGCATGATTCTCGGCGCTTTCTAGGGCAACAGCTCGGATTTTGCCTCTGTCCTCCGGGCGAATCATGGCAGAGCCCACATGCATGGGTATCTCTGATAGACCCCAGCTCAAAGAGCCGGCCTCTTCAGCCACCATATTCTGATTATGTAGGTCCGAATCCCCTGAACCGATGGATTCGTTTGAATCGATGGAATTGCTTGAATTACTGGACTCCCTTAGATGGGTAGAAGAATTTGACATTGCTGGGTTTAACTCTAAGAAAACACCACATTGAGAATGAAGTTTTAGGTTTTTCGATTTTTTTTTTATAATTTCGCGTTTTGGTAAAATCCAAATTCCCTGCCTATGTCAATGCGTCAACTTAAAATCACCAAGTCCATCACCAACAGGGAAAGCCAATCGCTGGAAAAGTACCTGCAGGAAATTGGTAAAGTTGACCTAATTACCCCCGATGAGGAGGTTGTTTTGGCCAAAAGGATTAGAGAAGGAGATCAAATTGCCTTAGAAAAACTGACCAAGGCCAACCTACGATTCGTGGTTTCGGTGGCCAAACAGTACCAAAACCAGGGCTTAACCCTCAGTGATCTCATTAATGAGGGAAATCTGGGTTTAATCAAAGCCGCCAAACGCTTTGACGAAACCCGTGGCTTTAAATTCATTTCCTATGCCGTATGGTGGATTCGACAGTCCATTTTGTCGGCTTTGGCAGAACATTCAAGGATTGTAAGGCTTCCTTTGAACAGGGTTGGGTCGTTGAATAAAATATCCAAGGCTTTTTCGAAGCTTGAACAAGAATTTGAGCGTGATCCCTCCGTTGCTGAATTGGCAAATCTGCTCAATGTTTCAACCGATGAGGTTGAAAACACCATGAACATTAGCGGAAGGCATATTTCGATGGATGCGCCCTTCATTCAAGGCGAAGAAAACACCTTGCTGGATGTCTTGATCAATGAGGACGCTCCCAAATCGGATAGCATCCTGATGCAAGAATCCTTGGCCAACGAAATTGAACGTTCTTTGGCAACGCTCACGGACCGGCAGAAAGAAGTTATTAAGCTTTACTTTGGTATCGGTATCGACCATTCCATGTCTTTGGAAGATATTGGCGACCGGTTTGATCTGACCCGCGAGAGGGTACGCCAAATCAAGGACAAGGCGCTGAAGCGGCTGAGGCATACCAGCCGTTCCAAAATGCTCAAAAGCTATTTGGGCTAGGCAGGGCCCTTACCTTGTGGAATCGACGCGTTTGGCCCGATCCCAGGCCGCTTGCATTTCATCCATATTCATGTCGGTGACGAGGCGACCCGAATTCACGGCTTCTTGCTCCACTGCTCGGAAGCGTTGAATAAATTTACGATTCGCTGCTTCAAGGGCATTCTCTGCGTTGATGCCCTCAAATCTTGCCCAATTAATCATCGAGAACACGAGATCTCCCCATTCTTCGGCCTTATGAGAGGGGTCCTTGGCCTGAGATAATTCTTGCAACTCTTCGTGGACTTTATCCATGACCTCCTCGCTATGTTTCCAATCAAATCCTGCGCCGGCAGCTTTTTCTTGAATACGCATGGCCTTGACGGTGGCGGGTAAGGATTGAGGAACACCTTGCAGGATAGAGGTTCGACCCTCCCCCAGCTTTATTTTTTCCCAATTGGCCTTGACCTGCTCCGAGGATTCGGCCTGAACATCCGAATACAAATGCGGGTGACGGCGTATCAATTTCTCACACATATTGTCCAAGAGCTCAGCGAGGTCAAACAGACCTCCTTCTTTGCCGAGCCTCGCATAAAACAACAGATGAAGGAAGAGATCACCCAATTCTCCTGCAACCTGGGCCCAGTCCTTAAGCTCAATGGCATCGATAAGCTCGTAAACCTCCTCTACCGTGAGGGTGCGAAGCGAATCGAAATCCTGCTTGCGATCCCAGGGACAATTTTCGCGGAGCTGATCCATGATCAGGCGCATTCGGTGAAATGCGGCAAGGGCAGCATCCTCACTAGGATACGGGGCCGAAGAAGGTGGAGGATTTAGGGGCATGTTGGAACTAGGTTTCGAATGAGAACGGTTGGAATTTGATTTCGTGGGTGGACCATGAACAGCTAGGGAATCCAAGGTATAAATTTGCGACATGATTTCCTCGCTGCTTACGCTATTTGTTTTGACTTTGGTCTTTATGAGTTTGGGATTTGCCGGATTGGCGATTCGCATGTTGGTCCTCAAGAAAGGCGAGTTTAGGGGTACCTGCGCATCGCACAATCCTTTGCTGAAAGACCGGGGTGTGGACTGTGCCGGATGCCCAAATCGCTATTCGGATCATTGCCCTGCGACTCAGGGCAAATAGGCCTGCATTCCTTTGGTGGCATAGAGGGTATACCCCGAAACTGCCCTGGGATGACTAATCACCAAGATCGCCTCCAATTCGGGATGCTTCATGAGCATCGCTTTGGCCCCCGATGAACCAAGAGCCATGCATGCAGTGGCATAGGCGTCCGCGGTCATGCAATCCGCTGCGATTATGGTTGCTGCAAGGACATCGCTGGGGGTGGGATACCCGGTCGACGTCTGAATGGTATGCGCCACCTTGGCACCGTTAAGCATATAGAAATTACGGTAATTCCCGGAACTTGCCATGGATCGGTTTTTCATCGGGATTTGCAACAAGGCTGCCCGTTGTTGACCGCTTGGATCATCCAACGGCTTTTCAACGGCCACAGACCAAGGCTGACCAGCACCACGCCAACCCGATGCCCTAATCTCGCCTCCTATTTCGACCAAATAATTTCGTATCCCTAAGGACTCCAGGTACCAGCCCACCACGTCAACTCCGTAACCTTTGGCGATGGCACTGAAATCCAACATTTGATTTGGTTTGCTTTTGCAAAGGGAATCGCCGACCATGAAAAATTGACCAAGTCCAACTAACTGTAACAATTCCTGAACTTTCGCAGAATCAGGGGTCTGATCATTACGCCCGGGCCCAAAACCCCAGGCCTGCACCAAAGGATACACCGAAGGATCGAAAGCCCCCGAAGAGGCTTGGTGAACGGCCAAAGAGGCGATAAAATTCCGTCTGATCATGGAGTCCACCGGAAAACAACGCGCACAACGATTGAATTGACTTAGGATCGATTCCGACCTGTAGGTGCTCAAGGATGCATTCACCCTATCCAGCACCGAATCAAGTTGTTCTTGGGTTGGAAGATGGATCTTTGCTTCTTGAAGGAAATTTCCAAGCGAATCAAAGTTCAACATGGTAGCATCATCCCCTTGAATAACAGCAACTTTGATCATGTAGCTGGTTCCCATGGTACGTCCCTCCCACCTCAATTGCTCCACCAAGGGCTTCTCTCCAACACAGGATACAATCAAAAGGAAACCTGCAAAAATCCAAATTTTAAAGAGGATAGCCTTGAAATTGATTAAAAGTTTTGGTTGAGTAAAAATCCAAAAACAAGAATGGGATTTACGCATTAGCAAGTTTATAAACGATGGGAAATGAGTCGGATGGACGTATGAATTTTAATTTAGAATTGGATGACGGGGAAAAGAAGCCATCATGGAATGCTCTCCCCCCATGGACTTCAACAGAATCGACCATAAATCCGCTTGATGAATATGGTTAACCCAATCAAAGCCGCCGCTGTACAGAATCCACGATTTGCTTTGCAGCTCCGATTCCAATTGACCGGGGGTCCATCCCGCATACCCCGCAAAGAAGAGCAACAAGTCTTGATCCTTGGGGTCAGCCAAGGTATTGTGCCTCAACAGGTCATCGATCCCCTCCTCATCGCCTTCGCCCAATTGGATGAAATTGATTTCCGAAAAAGCGTGATCATGAGGTTCGTAACATAATTTTAAAATAAACCATTCCTCGGTTTCCACCGGCCCTCCGCTTCGCCACAACGGCAGGCCTTGGGGCATTTCCTGTTCCGCTTTCAGCAAGGCATTCGCGGTTCTGCTCGCCAGAAAATCAGCGACCGCATCGTGGTGAGGCAGCATGCCCTCAGGGGTTTCTTTGTTCAAGACCAAGCCCATATGGCCCTCCTCGGCATCGGCGTGCAGCAAGAGAAGAACCGTCCGTTCAAAATTGGGATCATTCAAGAAAGGGTCCGCGATAAGGATGGTCCCTGGACTTAAATCCGCTGGTTTACCTTGGCCATAAATTGGGTCGGAGGGTACGTTAATACGGTTTGGCACGTTGAAAAAGAAAATAATCGACTTGCACAAACTTAGGCCTCTCGCCCCCAAGGTTGGATGCCCTGTCTTTAACTTTGACTTAAAATAGCTATGAACCCAATCCAGCATCCCTTGACCCAAATGCGCAAAGATTATTCGAGCAGGATGCTCCGCAGGGAGGATTTGGATGCCAATCCTATGAAGCAATTTGAGCGATGGATGAGCGAGGCGATCCAGGCGCAAATGGCCGAACCGCATGCATGCTGCTTGTCCACTTGCGGTGAAGATGGACAGCCAGAAGGCCGCATGGTCTTGTTACGGGGGGTGGACCAAGAGGGTATGGTCTTCTTTACCAATTACAACAGCCACAAAGGCAAGCAATTGTCAGAAAACCCACGAGCTGGATTGACTTTTTTCTGGGATGTGCTGGAACGGCAGGTTCGGATTGCAGGGGTTGTGAGTCGATTGAACGACAATGAGTCAGACGATTATTTTCAGAGCAGGCCTCGAGGCAGTCGGATCGGCGCTTGGGCCAGTCCCCAAAGCAAGATCGTGGAATCCAGAACGGAATTGAATCGCTTGATGGAGGTGACCAAGAGCGCGTATGCAGAGGACATGCCGATCCCCAGGCCTGAATATTGGGGCGGATATCGTTTGCAGCCCTTAAGCATTGAATTTTGGCAGGGGCGACCCAGCCGCCTGCATGATCGTTTGCGCTACCGCCGCGACAGCCTCGATACCGAATGGATCGTGGAGAGGTTGGCGCCGTAACACCGGGTTCAATTCTAAACTAAACTCCAAAATCGAGCAACTCGGTAAGGAGTGGGTTGATTATTTCCACCGGATTTCGTCCACAAAAATAAAGCTATCCCCTCCAGCACCAGGATGCCAAGCAGGAAGGGTGCCGTATTGCTGAGCGTTTACTTTGAGATAGGACCAAGGACCTGGAGCAGCGCAGCGAATGCCCAAGGGTTGACGAAAGACTTCTAAGTTGGTAACATTCTGTTGATGAGTGGTTTCGCCCAAGAATACCCAATCATCGGTGGAGGATTTTTTGCCCCAAAATCCGACCTTGGCGGGCAATACGATCCAGGAACGGACATCCTGCAGAAAACCAGCGTCGATGGAATCCACCATCGTGGCTTTGGGCAATTCAAGCACGGCTTCGAAAGGATTCCCCTGGTATCCATGCCAATGACCTTTGCGCCATGCTCCGTCACCTTCGATTCCATCCACCAAAGCCAAGGGACCCCCTGCATGGTATTGTCGGTTGTAGGGATAGGTCAACGAGACCTTCAGGTTGGGGTCGATTCGACTGTAACGAGCAGAAACCACGAAACCCGGGCGACCCTCCGCATCAATCGCCACCGCAGATACGGTATCGGAACGGTAGAGCGTCAATGGACCCGTGTAGGGTAAGCCATCCTTGACCGGATCTGCCGAGCCCAAGGCATAGCGTATCCCGTTGGAGGATCGATCGGCGCGAATGCTCACGCAGAGTGAATCTCCGAAACGCGCAGAGGAGGCCTCGATCAAAGGAACCGAACGAAAATTCTTGCTTCGTTCCTGTACGGCAGGAAGCTGGAAGGGGATCTCCGACAAACCCGCCCCTGCAGCCATTTCGCCCTCCGAACCTATATCCCATACCCCACCCTCCATCAACTGCCGATGATCAATGCTCAAGGCATGCGGTTGCCTTGCCTTGTTCCAAAAGCGTTGAGGCCATGCCGTACCGCGCCTGTATGGGGCCGAAGTATTCAAGATGAGCTTCTTCTTTGGAGGCCAATGATTCGAGGCTTGAGGTAAATGAACGGTAACCTTGGCCAAGGAAGGCACCGACCAAATCCACTCCGTGGACCCCGGCGCCAATGGATACAAACCCAAGGAACTCAGAACATACCATGCACTCATTTGCCCACAGTCTTCGTTACCGATTAACCCGTCAGGACGATCGCTGTAAAACTCATTCTGGATTCGGCGAACCTGAGCCAGCGTTTTGGCAGGCTTGCCAAGGTAATGATAGAGGTAGGCGATATGATGAGAAGGCTCGTTGCCGTGGGCATATTGCCCAATCAAACCGGTGATATCCGCTTGTTCCCTGCCTATTGTTTTGGATTGGGTGAGGAACAAGGTATCCAGCAGGGCTTCGGCACGAACAGGCCCACCAACGGTTTCGACCCAACCGTACACGTCTTGAGGGACGTAGAAGGAGGTCTGCCAGGCATTGGCTTCGGTGTAATGGTTGTTAACCTCCCTGGGATCGAAAGGGCTAAGCCACTGACCGTTCACCCGCGGTCTCATCATCCCTGAAGCGGAATCCAAGATATTGCGCCATGAACCCGAACGCTGCAAGTACGTTCTGTAGAGCAAGCTATCCCCCGTTGCAAGGGCCGCCTGCGCTATGCACCAATCATCGTAGGCATACTCCAGCTGTTTGGAAACCGATTCCGAACAAGCCTCCACATTCAAGTGACCATGATCCCGTAGATAGGCGATACCCTCGTAGTCTTGGTTCGCACTGTGTTGCATGGCCTCAAGGGCCAATTTTCGATCAAATCCTTGAATCCCCTTGACCATCGCATCCGCAATCACCGAGACCGAATGATAACCAATCATGCAATTGGTTTCGTTGGATGCAAATTCCCAAACAGGCAAACGCCCGGCCTGCTTGTACTGCGCAAGAAAGGTCATCACAAAATCGCGTGTTCGCCTGGGGTCCAACCAGGTCCACAGTGGATGCAAGGCGCGGTAGGTATCCCACAAGGAGAACACCGTGTAGTAATCAAAACCCTCGGCACGGTGGATCAACCCATCCCTTCCACGGTAACGACCATCGGCATCGCTTGCCAAACTGGGGTGAATCATGCAACGGTACAAGGCCGTGTAAAAGGTCCGTATTCGTGCAGTATCAGGGTCTTCAACTTCGATCACCCCCAAGGCTTGATTCCAGGTTTGAGTGGCGGAGGCTTTCAAACGCTTCCATACCTGCATGAATTCCTTGGACCTGTTCTTGGTCGCCTCCTTGGCCCTATCCGTGGTCGCCTCTTTATCAGGTTGACCCACCTGCAATTCAGAAACCATGTTCAACCTTGCCCCCTCTTGGTCCACGCCGGATATCGCGATTTTGACCCAAAGTTCCCCGTTAGGACAGTCGAAGGACCATACCAATTTGCAAGCCGCCGAATCCATGACCACCGTGGCAGGGCTTGAAAATTCCAAATACCCGTAACAATGCTGATCCCTCGCCCAGGCATCGCTGCGGCGCATCATTTTCCAGCGATAAGCATCCACCTTCTCCACGCGGCCTTCCAGCAGTCGATCCCTGTGCAGGAGATCCAAGAGCAAATACGAGGCCTGTCCCTTAGGAAACTGATAGCGATGCATCCCGGCACGTAAGCCCGCGATCATCTCCACATCGACACCGTTGCCCAATTGAACCGCATAATACCCCGCACTGGCCTTTTCGTATTGATGACTGAATGCAGACCGGTACCGCAAGGGGTCCAGCGACCAGGTCCCTGACGATGGCATTAAGAGAAAGTCCCCGTAATCACTGACCCCCGTACCGCTCAAATGCGTTTGCGAAAAACCATAAATCAACGAATCCGAATAATGATACCCGCTGCATCCGTCCCATGAACCATCAATTCGGGTATCCGGCGACATTTGGATCATCCCGAATGGCAAGACCGCCCCAGGAAAGGTATGCCCATGCCCATCGGTCCCGACCAGAGGATTCACGAAATTCGATTGAGCCTGTAGCCATGCCGGTAACAATCCAGCAATCCAGAGGAATAACAAGTTCTTGACCTTGAAGAAATACTTGAATTTCCGGAAATTCATGGTCTTATCCAACGTGTAAATCATTGTTGCGAATTAAATTATTTAGGCGAAGATGAAAACGGAATTTGCACCGCGAATCGATCCACCCCGTGATTAGAGGGACAGAATGACTCCAAAGTGATGGAAGTACCGGCTGACCAGGACCCTCCAAATCCAAGACGGTATTCCCTGTGGGCTTCCAGGTCCAAACTGTTATCCTCCATGGTCAATCCATCCCCTTCCAGCCATAAACGATGCAAGGGGACCTTGGATTCCATGATCAATTTGCCAGCATTAGGGCCAAGAGAGTCGATACGAACCTTGACCCCTTGATGTGCACAAGGCCAATGCCAGGCCGTATCGGGATAGCCCGCCATCCTTGGGGGCAGGTTTTCTGCGTACACCCGGCGCACCGAATACCATGCCGGTTTGCGTTCCAACGTATAATCCACCAAACTCCAGGATACCACAGGCCAAGCGTCGTTCAATTGCCAAATAATCGAACCGCTGCACCAAGGAGCATTCCCCCGTTGAGCACGTATGGCTTCGTCCATTGCATCGGCTTGCAACATGCCCGACCAATACACCCAATCTTGGGCCGTAGCCGAATCCGCAAGTCGAACAAAGGGACCCAAATAATCCCTGCGCAAATATTCCGAAATCGTCTCGAAACCACGTGGGTGATTCTGATGCGTCCGTAACACCGAATCATCCAGATCCCGAAAACCATCCCAACCGTATTCCTTCATGCATTGACGCGTTGGAAAACCCTGGAAACCGAACTCCGAAACGAAACGACCAACCTTCTGCGCATAGTGTTGGAAGGGCTTCATCCCCCACCAGACCGCCCACTGATGCACGTCCCCTTCCCTGTAGGCCATTTCCCTGCCCCAGCCGTTGGAGGGAGAAGAAGGGTGGTAGGGCCTATCTCCGTCCAATTGGGCAATCAAAGCTGGAAGCTCCTGTTGAAAGAAGCGGGCATAGGCCCGCCAAACCACCGCAGAATCCGCCGAGGTATAGTTCATTGCTTTGACCCAACCCCAATTGTGCCATCCTTCCTCCACTTCGTTGTTCCCGCACCACAAGATCAAAGAAGGATGCTGCCTCAGCCGCAAGATCTGCTCTTGGGCCTCTGCCTTGGCCTCCGTCAAGAAACCCGTATCCGTCGGGAACATCGCACAGGCATAAGCGAAATCCTGCCAAACCATCATCCCTTTGCGATCGCAGAGATCCATGAGCGCATCCGATGCATAGTGCCCGCCTCCCCAGATGCGAATTAAGTTCATCCCCGCACCAAGAGCTAGATCCAGCAACCTGAACGTCCTGGCCGTATCGGACATCAGGGGCCACAGGTCATGGGGCACCCAATTGGCTCCTTGGATATAACAATATTGACCGTTAATCCTGAATTGAAAAGACCTACCCAGGGAATCCGGCTCTTGCAGCAATTGCACCGTCCGAATCCCAAAGTGCAGGGAGTCTTTTAACAATACTTTCCCACCTTTGTCCTTCAAGACAAGCAAGGCATGATGCATGCTGGGCTCCCCCATTCCCACCGGCCACCAAAGTTGGGGATCGCGCAATTCAAATTCAGGATGATCTGACGTACCCTCAGCGGACCAACCCTGACCCTGAAGGGACCACTGCAGGCCTTTGGATCCTGTACCGGCCAAGTCCCATGCTTCCAAGCCCTCAACACGCAAACGCGCTATCCGATTGTGACCACCCAATCCAAGGGTGCGAACACGCAAAGGGACCTGTTTACTGCTTGAAGGGTTGGAGCAGGCCACCAATTCGATACCCCCAGTGATTCCCACCGACGGCATGGCTTTGGCCCAATCCCAACCGAATTGATAGGCGGCTTTGCGCGAGTGCAACCAAACTCCTCCAGGCAGGGGATAAGGTTCGCGCATTGCTTGTTTGGCCACTTCGGGTAGGGATGGCTTCAGCACAATATGCAATTCGTTGACCCCGGATTTAAGGAAGGACTTCACCTTTCCTGAAACCTTGTCTTGAGCAAATAAATTCAGGCGGTAGGTTCGATGAGGATTGGAAAAATTCCCCAAAGGCTCACCGTTCAGGAAAACGGAGGCATAGGTATCCAGGCCATTAACCAACAATTGGCAACTTGGTTCGTAGCGCAGGTAACGGCTATCCCCCATCAAGTTGGAGGCATGGAATTCTGCCTTATACACCCAGGTGCAGTCGCTGACCCAAACCAAAGAATCTGCGTTTCGACCCCAATACGGATGAGGAATTTTTCCTTGTTGGAACAAATCCATGATGACCGAACCCGATGGACCAGCGACCGTCATCTCCATCCCGCCCTTCGTTGAAGATTGACTTGACCTGAGCGGCAACCATTGCTCCCAACCCTGGGCGCGCAATGACCATGCTACTGGCATTTGGCGTAAATCCCATCGTTGAATTTCGCCCAAGGGAAGAGGACGAGCCTCAATCCTCCAACAGGGTCCCAAGAACCATGCACATAGAGCGATAGAAAGCGCAGAATGCCTCCCCCAAAACGAAATCCTTAAATCGTCCATAGCGCCATAAATTCATCCAAAATATCAGCGCCTAACCTTAAGGAGCCTGAGGCTAGGCAGGAGCTATGAACCCCACCACGGGGCCATAGGGCCAAATTGGGGTAATTCTTTTGGATTTCCACCATATCGGCGGCTCTGAGGCCTCCCCCAGCCAGAATCTCGAGTTGAGGATAGGCGGCTTGCCATGCCATCAACGTGGACCAACCCTGCCTAGCCGTCGCTTGACCCCCGGAGCTAAGCACCCTGCTAAAACCCAAGGTCTGCAAGGAGTTGAGAGCTAAGAAGGGATTGGGCAATCGGTCAATCAGGCGATGAAAGACCCATTCCTTGGCAGGAGCCAAGGCCCTTAAATCAGCCAAGAGTTCCAAGGGTAGTTCGAATTCTTCTGTGGCCAAACCAATTACAAAACCATCCACCTCGGTGTTACGATATCGCTTGATGCTCTCTTGAATTTTTCCGTTACGATCATCGGACAAATCGGTATCCAAAGGATCCGGTCGTAACATCAGCATGAGGCGAGTCATGCCTTTGCGGCGAAGGCTTAAGGCCTTTTCGACCATCGCGTCCTCCGGGGTCAGTCCATCCTGCTCGCGATGAGAACACAATTCCAAACCAGCGACGCCCCGATCACATCCTAAGGCTACGGCCTCCTCGCCGAAGCAAGCCAGTTCAAGGCTTGGACCAGACATAGGGAGCAGTAAGGAGGCGATTGCCCTGCGCCGTGTCATGGACCGCGTAGGTGAAACCGGCTTGCATGGAACAAGCCCCGTATTGACCTTGCTTGTCCAAGGCCAGGAAGCAGGCCTGGTATTTGGAAGGGTCTTTGCCCCGGTGTTTCAATTGCATCAAGACGCGCTGAGCCACCTTGCGGCAGGCTGCTTCAGGGGATAAACCCTGGCGCATCCCTTCGATGACCAGCAGGCTTCCCCCTGCCCGCACAATCTCTTCGCCATGGCCGGTAGCGGTGACAGCACCAACCTCCGGATCCACATACAATCCGGAACCGATAATGGGGGTATCCCCCACCCGACCGTGCATTTTGTAAGCCATACCGCTGGTGGTGCACACCCCCGCCAGCCTTCCTTCAAAATCCAAGGCGACCAGTCCCATCGTATCGTGGTTATCGGGATTCACCGTGGGCATGGGGCTATTCTCGATATTCACCCCTGGAACATAATCGGAGGTCTCTAGCCAATGACGCCAAGCCGCTTCGGAAGCAGGGGTTAACAAATTCATGGTTTCAAATCCCTGCTCCATCGCGTATTGCAGCGCGCCGTCTCCGACCAGCATGGTATGCGGTGTACGCTCCATAACCATTCTTGCCAAAGCCGCTGCTCTGGGCATATTCTCCAAGCCAGCAACGCTTCCCATGTTGTAACGATGATCCATCACCGAAGCGTCCAAGGTCACACGACCATCCCGATCCGGAAAGCCACCCAAACCCACGTACTGATTATCGGCATCCAATTCCGAGAGTTCCGCTCCGGCAATCACGGCATCCAAAGCCAAGCCTTGGGCCTGAAGAATTTTCCAGGCTTCTGCATTGGTTCGCAGGCCGTAATCCCAGGTCGATAGGACCACGGGCTTCAGGGGTACCCCGGGCTCCGCCTTCTTGGGAGTTGCAGGCAAGGGACTTAGGGCATGGTGGTTGGATGATGCGACAACCCTCTTCAAACCCGACAAACCCACCAAGGCCGCCAGGAATCCGTAGCCTTGGGCTTTGAGAAATGCTCTGCGCTTCATACTATGTTATTATTTAATGGAATTCCGGATCCGATACCGGCAACGGCGCATGCAGGGGTTCCCATCCAAAAGGGGCATAATGCAATCCTTCATCGTGCATCCATTGGGAATGCGGCCTAAGGCGCCTTTGGAAATCGGCGAATTGTTTGGAAAATTGAACCTTGGGATTCCCATCGGCTACATTTCTTGGTCGAGACCACAAAACCTCGGACAGGGCACACATTCTGGGCAAGACCCTGTACTCCACCTTGTCCCAAGAATACAGGTATTCAGACCAAACATTCCCTTGCGCTCCCAGGATCCAACGGGCGGCCTCGGGTTCCAAATCCGCGGGCAAAGGATCGTAGGCATAAACTTCCTTCAGCCGATTCATGCCCCCGATGGCTATAGGCTCAAGCTTGGGATCCACTTGATAATGATCGAAATAGCAGGGCTGACCCGGGCTCATCACCACCGGATGCCCTGCCCGGGAGGCGGCCTTGCCGCCTTCGGTACCTCGCCAGCTCATCACGGCTGCGCCTTCGGGCAATCCACCTTCCAAGATCTCGTCCCAACCGATCACCGATTTGCCTTTGTTACCCAAATAACGGATCATGCGGGACATAAACCACGACTGCAAGGCATGGGGGTCTTCGGTGTTCAACGACTGCATCCGCTCCATGCAGGCGGAACATTGTTCCCAACGACCTTTGGGGCATTCATCGCCCCCCAAATGAACCATGGAATCCGGGAACAACGAACAAACATGATCGAGGACCTGGGTCAAAAAAGCGAAGGTTTCTTCCTTGCCCGCGCAAAAGACATCCTCAAAGACCCCCCAATGCCCAGGAACCGGCAACGAATCTCCTCTGCATGAAAGTTTCGGATATGCGGCAAGGGCTGCCCTGGCATGACCCGGCATTTCAATTTCCGGAACAATGCGGATATGCAAGGAATCAGCGTATCGCACCAAATCCCGAATTTCCTGGGTGCGATAAAACCCTCCATGAATTTCTTTGCGGTATCGCGATGAATCTTCCACGGCATCAGGCCTGCCCATCAAGGTCGCTGAGCGCCAAGCCGATACCTCTGTTAATCCAGGCAAGCCCGGAACCTCCAAACGCCAACCCTGATCATCGGTAAGATGCCAATGCAACACATTAAATTTGTAGCGAGCCATCCACTGCAAATAGCTGCGCACTTGATTCACATTCCAAAAGTGGCGAACCACATCAAGGTGCATTCCCCTCCATGCAAATCTTGGAAAATCCCGGACTTGCCGAGCGGGCCATCTGCCTTTGGCTGATCGAAGGGAGTCCGCATCCAGAATTTGTTGCAAAGTTCTACGGGCGTAAAATCTTCCGGCACTTCCTCCTGCACGGATCCGAATACCACGAGCGTCCATAACCAAGATATACGCCTCCCTCCACTGCCAAGGTGCAGACAATCCCAAGGCGACAAGGTCCGAGGAATCCTTGGCATTCAACAACGAATACATCTCGGCCTCTCGCCGTCCTTGATTCTTCTCCCAGCGAAATTCACCGGCGATGGGCAAGACCTCCACCGGCAAGGGAACCAAGCCCTCGGTTATCCCTGATGGACCTTGCTCCCGGTCAGCAGGGATTTGACCCAAGGTTGTCCCTGACATCCACAGCATGAGCATCAATGCCCCAATCCCTCTAAGCCATTGCAGATTAGCATGCATGGCCATGCATTCAGGAAACTCGTGAACCGCGACGGCTCAAAACCAAGGCGTAATAGGCCAAATACGCAAAGCAAACAATTCCAACCACAAAGGATCCTCGAATACCCAATGCAGGAAAACCTGCCAAATACCCTTGCAATACCGAAACGAACCCTCCGCCCATGATCATCATGATCAAGGCCGATGAAACCTTGGTGGTGGCTGAACCCATGTCTTTGACAGCCAAGGCAAAAATGCATGGCCATAGGGTGCTGCAGCATAAACCCACCGCAATCAAGGCGTAAACACCCGTAGCGGGAGGGGCTAACATTCCGTACAACAAAGCGACCATCCCCATAACCGAATACAAGGCCAACTGCCGATCCGCCTTCCCTCCGCTCCACGCATCCGCTAAAATCAATATCAACAAGGCCGGGCTGTACGCCACATATTCCCATGGACTGTGCCCCCCCAAATACGTCACCAACAAGAAAACCCCAAAGGCCGCCGAAGGCAAAATCAAACGCATGATCCACTGAGAAACTTGCACGCTCAGCCCCCCAAAACCCTGCTTGACCATGGCGGCTGTTCCCGTCCATCTTCCGATCATCAGGCTAGCCCAAAACAACGCCACATACGGTGCCAGAGACTCGATCGGCATACCCAATTCAGCTCGTAGATATTCCGGCAAATTCGAAGCCGTAGCCACCTCTACCCCCACATACAAAAATATCGCGATCATCCCACCCCAAACCTGAGGCAATGAGAACACAGGTCGCTCGCTTTCCTCTTGATCCCCCTCCGTATTGGATTGTCCTGGCCTTCCCAGGTCTTTGAAATAAAATACCAAGGCCGCCAACGTGAACAAAGCCCCCAAAACCAAATAAGGAGTTTTGACAGCGGATAAGTCCAAAGCTTCGGCGGAACCACCGGCCGAGGAAGCCCCGGTTCCCATTGGACCAAAAATGGCGTAACTCACCAAAAGAGGCCCCAAGGTTGTGCCCAAATTGTTGATACCACCCGCCATACTAAGGCGCTGAGGCCCTCCTGAGGCTGGACCCATCATCAAAACCAATGGATTGGCCACGGTCTGTTGCAGGCTGAATCCCAGTCCAACCACCATGAGACCCGCTAACAACAAAGGGAAGGAGGCTTGATCCGCGGCGGGGATAAACAGCAAGGTTCCCAAGGCAGAAACCAAAAGCCCATAGGCCAAGGCCTTGGAATAGCCCCAGCGACTTATAAGGTCTTTGTGATCAGGACCTGACCACCGCGAAGAAGCCCACAAATAGATCAAAGAACCCAACGTATAAGCCACATAAAAGGCAAACGAAATCATTTGACTTTGGGCTTGTTCAAGGTTCAAGGCCTGCTTGAAAACCGGAATCAAGATATCGTTCGAGGCCGCAACAAAGCCCCAAAAGAAAAACACGCCGATCAAGGTCAACAAGGAACGCCAAGGGGTACTCAATGTTCCCTCAGAGGCAGAAGATGGTGCAGTGAATGAAGTGGAGGGTGACCTACGGGGGCCACCTGGACAATGGGTCATGGCGCTAGCTTTCAACGAATATAGCACCAAACCTTAGGCTTAGGCTGCCTATGACCTAGTAGGCTTAGGCTTCCTATCCCTTACATCACTTCGTGCGTGGCGTATTCCTTAAGGTATGGATGACGATACTGAATGATCGAAGCCGAAGCCAAGGCCCTGGTGACCACCCACAGGAACAAACCTGCATACCCTGCAAACATCCCGATCTCCATCCAACCGAAATGAGCATGCCCCCCTACGGTACCCGGCATGATCCCCAAATAAAGGTCGAGGTATTTGCCCGCGATCAACAGAATTGCCACAGCCATCAGGTAATTGCCTTGGCGTTTGGAGCCCCGGGCCATCAGAAGAAAGAAAGGCAACACAAAATTCACCACTACGTTGACAAAGAAAGGAATCTTGAAATGCTCCAGCCTTTCTTGGAAATAAATGGTTTCCTCCGGAATGTTGGCGTAAAAAATCAACAAGAATTGAGAGACCCAGATGTACGCCCAGAATATAGAAAATGCGAACATAAACTTCCCCAAATCGTGCAAATGGTTATCATTCAAGTGCGGAAGATAGCCTGCCTTTTTGAGCAGAACCGCAACAATCGCCATAAAGGACAGGGCAGCAACCCAAGCCGCAGCAAAATGATAGACCCAGAAAATGGTGGAATACCAATGGGTGTCGATCGACATGATATGATCCCAGGTGCTCATCGCCCAAGTCACCGCAAAGACAGGCAAGAAAATGGAGGCCAGGGTTTTGATACGGCGGATACGCAAGAGACCTCCTTCTTGATCCTCCAACAAAGAATGCTTACGGATGGCCCGGTACAATAGAATCCAAAGACCAAAGAAGACCGCCATACGCGCCGCCATAAAGGAAACATTCAGGTAGGGAACTTTGGAAGCAATGATAGGATCGTATTCCGGATTGGGCTGTCCCCCCTCCAAGAACTCTTCGGCGATGCCGTGATGAGCCCAGTGATACAAATGATTCCAATGCAACGATGTCGAAATCATCAGGACCGCAAACCCTGCAAAAGCCCAAGGCAAATAAGCCCCCATGGCCTCGGCAATACGACGATAACCCAAGGACCAAGCGGCATTACTCACCGATTGGATGGACACAAACAAAACGCCCGCAAGCGATAAGCCCAAGAAGAACCAATTGTTCAGTAAATAATTTGCCCAAAACCGATGGCCGTCGGTGTAGATCCCGGCAGCCACCGTCAAAACACCGATTCCAATCAGGATTCGGATGATGGTGGTCAAGCGTGACGAAGGAGCGAAGCGCTCTTCTTTGATTTCAACGGCGTGATGAGAACCCATTTCTTTTTCTTTTTAACACCAAAAACATGAGAGGCCCCTTAGGAGGGCTCCTTGTAACCTCTTAACTGATTCACATAGAGCACAATCTTCCAACGATCCTCGGGACGGATCTGGGATCCCAATCCCCACATCCTGTTCTTGCCCAAGGTAATCACATGGTAAATATGACCCGAGGGAAGTCCCGGAATACGTGAATCTTTGTAATTGGGAACCCCCGCATACTTCTGACCCACTTTGCCCTGACCGTTACCCTCTGCCCCATGACATGGAGCGCAATACACCCCGTAGAGGTATTTGCCTTCGGCGAGGAGGGTCGTGTCCTGGCTATCCAGGGGGTTCCGCAGAATTTTGCCCGCATAATCCACGCTATCTCTACCGATTGGGTAATTATGCATTAATTCCAAAACAGTGTTATCGTAACCCGTTCCGTTGCGGGCAATGGTACCGGCAACAGGGGCACGCATATTCTTACCGTCGGCATTGATGGAGTTCTTCTCAACCTGCGAATAAGGCTCGTAGGGTGTGGAGACATACATCTGCGGTGCATATTCCCAACCCGGCTCTTTGGGATCTTCGATCAAGGCGCAAGAACTCAGGGCCCACAGCCCTATCGCTACCCCGAGGTGATGTATTGCAAGCGATGTGCGCATGTTCAAAAGTTTCATAATTCAACCTCCTTTTCTTGGACTTCGGCACCCAATTGACGCATACGCGCGCTGACCGAGGTCGATGCCCCGTCGGCAGGGATGGCAATACAAAAGAGATCCGAGGTAATCCTTGGGTCAGGCATTTTGGGCTCATTCCCAGGAATGAACTCCGATGCAACCAAATAGGTGGCAACCATTCCCAACGCTGTAATCAAAACGGTAAGTTCAAAAGTCACCGGCACGAAGTCAACCCAAGCCAGAGCCGGCTTACCACCGATGTTCATGGGCCAATCCACGCCCAGCATCCAAGCCTGCATACTGAGACCCAGCGTACCCCCCAAACAACCAAAAAGAAAGGCCGCACGCGGAAGACGGCTGCGCTTGTAGCCCAAGGCATCGTCCAAACCGTGAACGGGAAATGGTGTATACACCTCGTGAATCGTATTGCCTTCTTTGCGGAGTTCGTGAACCGCATGAAGCAAGGGCTCTTCGTCGCGAAACAAGCCCAGGATGTATTTCTTGGTCATAAAAAACGTTGACGGTCTATAGATTTATTTCGTAAGATGACTTAGTGAGCGCCGTTGGTATGGGCATGGGCCTCTTGAAGATTGATCCCCTCTTTGGCAGCAGTTTTGGCAATCTCCTCTTCGGAGGATGTTTTGTAGATGGACTTCACCTCGGCGACGGCAATCACCGGCAAGAATTTGGCAAAGAGGAAGAACAAGGTGAAGAAGAGGCCCAGGGAGCCTATGTACATGCAGATTTCAACCCAAGATGGGGAATACATCAACCAAGAGGAGGGGAGGTAATCCCGGTGTAGGGATGTTACGATGATTACAAATCGCTCAAACCACATCCCAATATTCACAAAAATCGAAATGATGAAAGAGGCCGTGAGCGAGCGACGCAGTTTACGAGACCAAAACAATTGAGGGGTAATCACATTGCAAGTCATCATGGTCCAATAAGCCCACCAGTAAGGACCGAACATACGGTTGGCAAACGCGTACTGTTCGTAAGGCACCGCTGAATACCAAGCGATAAAGAATTCCGTGATGTAGGCAGAGCCCACGATGGAGCCGGTGACCAAAATGATTTTATTCATCACGTCGATATGGTTCAAGGTGATGTACTGCTCCAAGCGCATGGATTTGCGCATGATGATCAAAAGAGTCTGAACCATGGCAAAGCCAGAAAAGACCGCACCCGCAACGAAGTAAGGCGGGAATATCGTCGTGTGCCATCCGGGTATAACCGATGTTGCAAAGTCAAAGGATACAATGGTGTGAACCGAAAGAACCAGCGGTGTCGAAAGGCCGGCCAAAATCAAAGACACGCTCTCAAAACGCTGCCATCCTTTGGCCGATCCGTTCCAACCAAAACTCATCAACCCGTATATCTTTTTGCGGAGCCCCACCGCACGATCACGGATTGTCGCCAAATCAGGAATTAAACCCACATACCAAAAAACCAAGGATACCGTGAGATAAGTTGAAATCGCAAACACATCCCAAAGAAGAGGGGAATTAAAGTTAGACCATAAGGAGCCGTAGGTATTGGGAAGAGGAAAAACCCAATAAATCAACCATGGACGACCTGCGTGTAACAAAGGATAAGAACCCGCACAAACGACCGCAAAAATGGTCATGGCCTCCGCAGAGCGATTCACCGCGGTCCTCCACTTTTGTCGGAATAAGAGAAGTACCGCCGAAATAAGGGTGCCGGCGTGACCAATCCCTACCCACCAAACGAAATTGGTGATATCCCAACCCCAGTCCACGGTTTTGTTCAAACCCCACACCCCTACTCCGGTGAAGAGCAGATACGTTACCGAGAGTAACCAAAGGCCAAGAGCGGCCAGCGATACGGTGAAACCCAAGTACCACCATTTGGTAGGCTTGGCCTCGATGGGCTTAATAATGTCCTCGGTGATTTGGGAATAAGAAGTTTTCCCGGTGATCAGAGGTCTTCGTGTAGGAGATTCGAACATGGGTTTCTGGTTGAACCAATTGTGTTAAGCCTGAACAGGAGTAGTGTTACGAACTTTGGTTAAGAAATTGACCGAAGGAAGCACGTTAAGTTCCTCGACCACACCGTAAGTCCTTTCGTTGAGGAAAAGACGGGAAACCTCGCTTTGAGGATCGTTAAGGTCTCCAAAAACAATAGCACCCGCAGGACAAGATTGCTGACATGCGGTCTGTATGCTTCCATCTACCGGACGCATACCCTTGCGCTTTCCGTCCAATTTACCGGCCTGAATGCGTTGTACGCAGAATGTACATTTCTCCATCACACCGCGAGCGCGCACAGTCACATCCGGGTTCAGCACCATGCGACCCAAATCCGTCTGGGCAGGGTTGTTGTAAAACTGTGGGTTATCGATGTACGAAAACCAATTGAAGCGGCGGACTTTGTATGGACAATTGTTGGCACAATAACGAGTTCCAACACAGCGGTTGTAAACCATTTGGTTCAAACCTTCGGAACTGTGAACCGTAGCCAAGACCGGACAGACCGATTCGCACGGTGCGTTGTCGCATTGGTGGCACATAATGGGCTGAAACAGCACCGAAACTTGATCAGGCTTATCAATGCCAGCGTATTCGTTTTCTTGGTTGATACGCCTGGTGGTTGACCCCTCGCCTTGATTATCAAAATTGT
>Ga0214917_10001540_pt1 | contig 29506 bp, 30 predicted proteins | sample LL_1208_BB_MetaG_FD_177983 | JGI IMG/M metagenome (GOLD analysis project Ga0214917, IMG submission 177983) | Freshwater microbial communities from Lake Lanier, Atlanta, Georgia, United States - LL_1208_BB | ecosystem: Environmental > Aquatic > Freshwater > Lake | place: USA: Georgia | collected... | reverse complement strand
CGCACCCATTCGCTAACCTTTGGCTCGTTCCGGCGAGGGTAAGAATTTCTTCCGTAATCGACGGCGTAGGTTTTAATCCTGCTGGAACTTTTGTGAAGTAACCGAAAGTAAACCTGACAGGAGCAAAGAAAAATGGCTGAGATTTCAATCAATGGCGTTCGCCGTACTGAATTTGGTAAAGGTGCATCACGTCGTAATCGCCGCGATGGTTTAGTTCCTGCAGTTATTTACGGACACGGTGAAACACCTGCGCACGTAACACTTCCAGCACGCGAACTTGGCGTTGCCCTTAAAACATCAAACGTTCTACTAGATATCGTTATTGATGGCACAACAGTTCTGACTTTGCCTAAGGCAGTTGTTCGCAACGCACTAAAGGGTAACCTCGAGCACGTTGACTTAGTTTTGGTTCGCCGCGGCGAGCGCGTTGTGGTTGCTGTTCCAGTTCACACTTCTGGCGAACACGATCGCGACGGAATTCTTGAGCACGTTCACCACTCAATCGAAGTTGAAACCGAAGCAACTGCAATTCCTAGCTTCTTCGAATTAGATCTAACTGGAATGGCTGCCGGCACATCTATGTATGCCGAAAGCGTTAAGTTACCTGCCGGAGTTACTCTGGTATCGGATCCAAAGATGGTTGTTGTTCACCTGTCAGAGCGTTCAACTGCGGTTGAACCTGCTGCTGAAGCTGCACCAGCCGCCGCTGCACCTGCTGCCGAAGAGAAGAAAGAGTCTTAATCGGTTGATCCCAATTCAACTACTAATCTAGGGACATGGATTTAACATGCTGTGGTTAGTAGTTGGGTTGGGCAATCCTGGCCCCGAATACGAAGCAACTCGCCATAACATCGGCCAATTAGTAGTTGATCAATTAGCAAAATCTAACTCTGCTAAATGGAGTTCACACAAATCTCGTTGTGATATCGCTGAATTTAAATTAGGTGTTGGCATTGCTGCAGCCTCAGTAATTGTGGCTAAATCAAAGAGTTACATGAATGAATCTGGCGGCCCAGTTAAAGCCCTGGCAAATTTTTATAAAGTAGAGCTAGCGAACATAATTATTTTGCATGATGAGCTAGATATTCCATTTGCCGCAATTCGTAGCAAGTTAGCTGGTGGCGATAATGGCCACAATGGTTTGAAATCACTTACTTCATCGTTCGGAAGTGCCGAGTATTTACGTGTTCGCTTAGGTATTGGTCGCCCACCTGGCCAACAAGACCCAGGCGATTTTGTTTTGAAGCAGTTTGCCTCGGCTGAAAAGAAAGAATTGCCGGACTTTATTTTGCGCGGCGCTGATTGCGTGGAATCACTAATTACGCAAGGTCTAGAGCGTACTCAGTCAGCTTTTAATAGCTGATTTTCAGCCCGTATTTCGCAAGCCGGCAGCAACACCATTAATTGTTAGTAGTAACGCTCGAATCAAAAGTGGATCGGCATCAGCGCCTTCAGTACGAACTCGGCTTAACAAGTTAATTTGAAGTAAATTCAATGGCGAAAGATAGGCTTCCCGAACTTGCAAAGTGCGCGCAAGAATCGGTTGATCTTCAAGTAGGGATTTCTTCTTAGTAAGCAAGTTAATTTCAGTAACTGTCAGCGCGAACTCAGCTTCAATATCTACTAAGAAATGTTGTAATTCACCCGGAACCAATTTTTCAACATAGCGACGCGCCATCACTAAGTCTGTTTTCGCTAGCGTCATTTCAACATTGCTAATAAAAGTATGAAAGAAGTGCCACTCTTTTAGCATGAGTGCTGCGATATCACCATGGTCGGCTTCGCGCGCAGCTTTCAAGCCAGTTCCAACGCCATACCAACCAGGCACAATCTGACGAGATTGTGTCCAACCAAATACCCAAGGAATTGCCCGCAAACTGCCTAAACCACTTGAGGCATCAGGGCGGCGCGATGGCCTGGAACCTAAGAAGAGATTTCCTAATTGTTCAACTGGAGTTGAAGCATAAAAATACGCCGGCAAATCAGGGTGATCGACAAGTGCGCGATATTTGGCAAATGAATTATCACTAATTGATTGCATGCAGGCATTCCAGCGCTCAAGATCTTTCGGATCTTGACGAGGTCCTCGCTTAAGAACAGTTGCCTCTAAGGCAGCAGCCAAAGTTAATTCAACATTTTCGCGAGCAAGTGAAGGCAGCGCGAATTTGTCGCTAATTACTTCACCTTGTTCAGTCATTTTTATTTCACCATCAATTGATCCCCATGGCAGTGCAATTAGCGCTTCATATGTGGGCCCACCACCGCGGCCAACTGAACCACCGCGACCATGGAATAAACGTAAGCGAACTCCGTATTTAATTGCGACATCGCGCAAGCTGCGCTGAGCGCGGTGAATTTCCCATTGACTAGTTGCGATACCCGCATCTTTATTGGAGTCTGAGTAACCCAACATGACTTCTTGAATATCGCCACGTAAAGCCAAGAGTTTGCGATAAGTAGGATTGCTAAGAAGTTTTTCTAAGATCTCACCGGCAGTTCGCAGTTCAGCAACAGTTTCAAGAAGTGGGGCAAAGCCAATTTGAGCGATGTTCTGCTCAAGGTCAACTAATCCAGCGTGCTTTCCAAGTACAACGGCAGCCAACAAATCGTCTGCACCTTTAGTCATCGAGATTATGTAGGTTTCGATGGCAGTTGGGCCAAAACGATCGATTATTTCACCAATCGCGGTAAATGTATCCATAGTTTTCGTGGCATCTGCATCAAGTTTGCTCAAATCAACTTTTTTAGTTTTAGCTAATTCAGCCGTCAAAACTTTAAACTTTTCTTCGTGGCTTAGCTCGAGATAGTCATTAGCAATATTTAGTTGTGAAAGAACATGATGGTGCGCATCAGAGTGTTCGCGGATATCCATCGTTGCGTGGGTTAAACCAAAAGTGCTGACTGTGCGAATTGTGCGCTCTAGTAAGCCAGTCGCAATCAACTCACCACGATGAGCAAAAAGAGAGTCGCGCATCAGGGTTAAATCAGCTAAAAGTTCATCAGTATCGCGGTAATCACGATGCGGCACATGTGGACCGTTGGCAGCATGACGCATGCGCGTAAAAGCCAAGCGATGCACAATTGCGGTGGCTTTCAATCGATAAGGCTCTTCGACATTTAGTCGCAAGAATCTTTCTTCGAATTCTGGGATATGTGCTAAATCTTTTTCAATTGAAGCGGTTAGTTCAGGAGTTGCGCCAACAATTCGAGTCGATACTGATAGCAGCTGACGTAGTTCATCCATTGCTGCGATGGTCACTCTTATTGCGTGACTGGCCTGCATGACCATTACATCGCGGGTTACATCGCCAGTGATATTTGGGTTTCCGTCGCGGTCGCCACCGATCCAGTTTCCAAAAGAGAGTGGGCGAGCTGTTACTGGAACGTCGATACCTAAACGTTTCATTTGTTTTGCGAAATCGTTTAGTACTTGGGGAACTGTCAATTTAAATAGATCATCCAAGTAGTAGAGCGCGTTAATTGCTTCATCAAGGGGTTCGGGGCGATCGAGACGTAGTTCATCTGTCTGCCAAAGCAAATCAATTAGTTCAGCCAATTTAGCTGCTTGTGCTGGTGACTTTTTCTGATCAAGCAAAGTGGCAACTCTTCCTAACTTATTCAAAATAGAACGTCGCGCTGCTTCAGTTGGATGCGCAGTAAATACTGGACGCACCATTAACTCAGAAACCCAGAGCGCTAAGTCAGCATCAGAAAATTCATGACCTGGTGTCTGAGCGTTTTTCGCAGCCAAGATGCGATCAGTTGCTCGGGTTAACCATGAACCACCTTCGGCACGTGCATCAGCCAATATATGTGCACGGTGAACTTGTTCAGCAACATTTGCTAAATGAAAGTAAGTACTAAATGCGCGTACCAACTGCACTGAATCTTCTACCGATAAATCAGAGAGTATTTCGCCACTATCGCCTTCGCGCACAGCCTTACGCACTGCCTCAACTAAATTGAGCAGTTCGACGCCTTCTTGGCGTACAAGGGTTTGGCCTAAGAGTTCACCTAACTGGCGAACGTCATTACGCAACTCTGCGTCATCGGCCTGAAAATTGCCTGACATGGGCTTAATCATCTCAGGTCTTTAGCAATCGCGATTACCGCAGGCGTACTTTCACCCTCATTGGGCAAGATAGAATTGGCGTAATTCGCCCCCTCCCACCTTTGGGAGTTGGGGCTTAACGGCATTTTGTAGCAGCCAAGAGGGTGGGAGGTTGTCATGCGTGGCTTATTAAATTCACTTGCCGACTTCCCGGAATTTATCGATGCAACGAGTGAAAATAATCTGCATCGATCTCATAATTTGGTCACACCGCCGCCGAGTTTTCCGTTTTTGATCGCACAAATCGCCCAATCTAGGCCAGTTCTAGTCATTAGTGGCTCTAGTCGTGGCGCTGAAGATATCGCCAGCGAACTGCGCGATTTGCATGATCGTGTTCTTGAATTTCCAGCCTGGGAAACGTTGCCGCATGAACGATTAAGCCCACGTAGTGACACTGTTGCGCGCCGAATTCAAACTCTAAACCAATTAGCTCATGCTGAGTCAAACCTGAATCCAATTGTAATCACCCCGGTGCGCGGCGTTATCCATCGCATCATTGCTGATTTAGCAAAGCAACCGCTTCAATACATCGAACAAGGACTAGAAATTTCCCTGAGCGATTTAATTAAACATTTAACTGATCTGGCTTATGTGCGAACTGATCTAGTTGAAAAGCGTGGCGAGTTTGCGGTGCGCGGCGGAATCATCGATTTATTCCTACCGCTAACAAAACACCCAGTACGTATCGACTTCTTTGGTGATGAGATTGAAGAGCTAAATTATTTTGAAGTATCCGGTCAGCGAACCTCCGAACCAGTTATTGGAAAACTTGAGATTTTTCCTTGTCGTGAGCTTTTGCTAACTGCAGACATTCAAGTTAAAGCAAATGATCTAATTTCCAAATTTCCAGCAGCAGCTGAAATGCTTGATCGAATGGCTGCGGGCATTGCTACCGAAGGCATGGAATCACTCATACCGTTATTAATCGAAGCGCAAGAAACCTTGCTTGATCGAATGCCTGCTAACACCGAAATAGTTTTCCTAGATGAAGAGCGAATTCGTTCTCGGGCGGCAGATCTACTTTCGACCAATGAAGAATTTTTAGCCGCCTCTTGGTCTAACGCAGCAGTTGGCGCAGTTGCTCCAGTACACACTGGCGTGAGTACTTACTTAGCCTGGGATGAGCTCGCCGAAAAGATAATTTCTTTGGGGCTTAATCGCCGTTCGCTCAATTCTTTTGGCTCTGACTTAAGTGAAAATACTGACTTTATGGCGATCTCTGCAATTGATCCGTTGCGAGGCGACCTGGATCAACTTTTGGCCGTGCTGGGGGAGGCGGTTTTAAATAACTTCAAGGTAATTTTCACGGCCAATGGCCACGGCATGGTTGAACGCTATGCCGGAATTTTCCGTGGTGCCGACCTACCGGTTTATGTGGTCGATCAGCTACATGCCAAACCAACAGCTGGTCTGATTCATATAACGACTACTCCGATTACTTATGGTTTTTCTTACCCAAGTGCGCAAATACTTTTTATTACCGAACACGATTTAACTGGCAGTAAATCGCGCGTTAAAGATTCTGATCGTTTGCCCTCAAAGCGGAAACAGAGCGTTGATCCACTTGAGTTAAAAGCCGGCGACTTTGTAGTTCATGAACAACATGGCATCGGGCGTTATGTTGAAATGATCCAACGCGAAACTGCTGGCGTTGTTCGCGAGTATCTGATTATCGAATACGCCTCAGCAAAACGCGGTCAACCCGGCGATCGCATATTTGTGCCAACAGATTCATTAGAACAAGTTAGTAAGTACATTGGTGGCGAATCACCAACTGTTCACCGCATTGGCAGCGGTGAGTGGCAGAAAGCAAAGGGTCGCGCCCGTAAAGCAGTGCGCCAAATTGCTGGTGAGTTAATTCGACTCTATGCCGCACGAACCAGTGCACCAGGTTTTGCATTTTCACCAGATACGCCATGGCAACGCGAACTCGAAGATGCCTTTTCCTATATCGAAACTATTGACCAATTGGCCACGATCGATGAAGTTAAGCGCGATATGGAACGCCCGTTTCCGATGGATCGAATTATTTGTGGCGATGTGGGCTACGGCAAAACTGAGATTGCAATTCGTGCTGCATTCAAAGCTGTGCAAGATGGCAAGCAAGTAGCCGTTTTAGTACCAACCACATTATTAGTGCAGCAGCACTACAAGACTTTTACCGAACGTTATTCTGGTTTTCCGATCAAGGTGGCTGGCATGTCTCGTTTTAATTCCGCCAAGGAGAGTAAAGAGATAACCCAGGGTTTAGGTGAAGGCGCCATCGATGTTGTAATCGGAACTCATCGAATCCTCTCAAACGATGTAGTTTTCAAGGATTTAGGTCTAGTTATCGTTGATGAAGAGCAGCGCTTTGGCGTAGAGCAAAAAGAATCCCTCAAGAAACTACGCACCACTGTCGATGTGCTTTCCATGTCAGCAACGCCAATTCCGCGAACGCTAGAAATGGCCGTAACTGGAATTCGCGAGATGTCTACGATTACAACTCCACCTGAAGAGCGACATCCGATTCTTACTTATGTCGGCGCAAGTGAAGATGCCCAGATTGCGGCCGCGATACACCGCGAGCTTTTGCGCGATGGTCAGATTTTCTATATTCATAATCGGGTCGAATCAATTGATCGCACTGCATCGCGTTTACAAGAGCTAGTGCCCGAAGCACGCATTCGCGTAGCACATGGGCAGATGAGCGAATCAATGTTAGAAGATGTAATTCTAGGATTCTGGAATCGTGATTTTGATGTTCTGGTTTGCACCACTATTGTCGAAAGTGGTTTGGATATTGCGAATGCAAATACATTGATTGTAGAACGTGCAGATATGTTTGGGTTGTCGCAGCTTCATCAGTTGCGCGGTCGCGTCGGTCGTGGTCGCGAACGGGCGTATGCCTATTTCCTGTACCCAGCCGATCAACCACTTTCGGAAATTGCGATTGATCGCTTGAAAACAATTGCATCCAATACTGATCTAGGTGCGGGAATGCGCGTTGCCCTAAAGGACTTAGAAATTCGTGGTGCGGGCAATTTATTGGGTGGCGAACAATCAGGCCATATTGCCGACGTCGGCTTTGATCTCTACATGCGTATGGTCGGCGAAGCAGTTCAAGATTACAAAACTGGTTTTATTGAAACTGAAGAACCTAATCATGAATGCAAAATTGAAATTCCCATTAATGCACATCTGCCCGAAGAGTATGTTCCGGGTGAACGTTTGCGTCTTGACCTTTATCGCCGCTTAGCTGATGTGCAAAGTGATGCCGATGTAGATGCAATTGCAGCTGAGTTGATTGATCGATTTGGCGAGCTGCCAGATACTGCTCAAGCGCTGCTTGGTGTGGCCAAACTGCGAGCGTTGGCCAAGGGCCGGCAGCTGCGCGAGGTAGTTATCTCTGGCAAATTCCTGCGCTTATCGCCACTGACTCTTCCAGAATCACGCCAACTTCGCCTAAATCGCGTTTATCCAGGGTCGATTTATAAGAGCGCAGCCAGCACAGTTTTGGTCGCCTTGCCCAAGGCCGCAGCCTGGAATCCGTCTGAAAGCACTCCAGTTATGGGGGATACTTCTACTCTGGCTTGGGTATCCGAAGCCGTAACCGAATTAGCGGCTAACCCGAAAGTGAGTAAATCTTGAAAAAATTCACCGCAGTCACAATTGCCTCTGTTGCAGCAATCGCACTTTTCCTAACTGGTTGCTCACAAGTTGGCGCCGCGGCAACAATCGGAAGCACCAAGATTACTCAAGCAACTGTGCAGACCAGCATTGATACCGTAATGGCTGAGCGCACTGGCGTTGACACAACACAGATGCAATTAGAAACTGGCGAAGAACTAAACCGTAGTCAACTTCGCTTCCACTTATTTGCTGGTCTATTAAAGGCTGCTGCCACATCAACAAAAATTACTGTTACTAAGGCTGAGATTGATACTCGCCGCGAAGTAATCATTCAGCAAGTCGGTGGCGCTGCTAACTTGCCACAAGCACTTGTCGGCGCCGGTATTGCATCAATAGATTTTGATACTTATTTAGAAGCCGTATTAAATTCAGAGAAAATTCAAAAGAGCTTTGCTGCAGCTGGTGTTCCTGAGGCAGATATTCCAACCAAGATGCAGGAATTGATTGTGGCTACTGGCAAGACTCAAAAAGTCACAGTTAATCCACGTTACGGTGTCTGGAAAGCTGAAACAGCTGAAGTTACTGCCGCTGTAAGCGATGTAGTTTCACCTGCAGCGACGCCAGCAAAATAATTTAGAGCCAATTAAATGTCAGAACTTCTGCGCCTTGCGGAGGTAATGAACAAACTTCGCTCGCCGGGTGGTTGCCCTTGGGATGCCGAACAGACGCACGAGTCTCTGATCAAATATCTGCTCGAAGAGTCGTACGAATTCATTGATGCAGTTGAAACCAATGATCGAGCTGGCTTACAAGAAGAATTAGGCGATCTACTGCTACAGGTTTATTTCCATGCCCGCATTGCGCAAGATGATCCACAGAATCCATTTACGATCGAAGATGTTGCCCGCGGCATCGCAGATAAATTGATTAACCGGCACCCACACGTATTTGCTGATGTTCAGGTATCTGGCGTTGCTGAAGTAATCTCTAATTGGGAGGAAATAAAAGCTGCTGAAAAGGGTCGCACCTCAGCCATTGATGGTGTTGCTCTATCGCAGCCCTCATTGCCCTTGATTTCAAAGCTGTTACATCGCGCTGAAAAATATGGAGTTTCTCTAGATCTACCATCGACGCAGGTTAACGATGCCGAAATGGCAGTTGAACAAATTCTTGCGATCGCGGCCTGGGCCAGCACCAATGAAATTGATCTCGATTCTCTGTTGCGCCAGCGGGCACGCGCTCTAATGGCGCAGATCCAAAGCAATGAAGCGCGGTAGACTGCTCACCTGAGTTCAGCGCTGATCTCTCTAGTTAATTAAAGAGTTAACAATTAGCAATAGGAGGCCATCATGGCAATTATCGAAGCGCTCGGCGCCCGTGAAATTCTAGATTCCCGCGGAAACCCAACTGTTGAAGTTGAAATTCAATTAGAAGATGGCACCCAAGCACGTGCTGCAGTCCCGAGCGGTGCATCAACTGGTGCATTCGAGGCCTCTGAACTTCGCGATGGTGGCACTCGTTACTTAGGTAAAGGTGTTGAAAAAGCGGTTGCATTTGTGAACGATGAAATCGGGCCAAACATTATTGGTTTTGATGCCCAAGACCAACGCATCATTGATAGCGCCATGATTTCACTTGATGGCACTGCAAATAAATCACGTTTAGGCGCGAATGCAATTCTTGGTGTTTCACTCGCAGTTGCTAAAGCATCTGCTGAAAGTGCAGACCTATCACTATTCCGCTACCTCGGTGGCCCAAATGCGCACCTACTACCTGTGCCAATGATGAACATTCTTAATGGTGGCGCACATGCTGATACCAACGTTGATATTCAAGAATTCATGGTTGCGCCAATTGGTGCACCAACTTTCCGCGAATCACTTCGCTGGGGCGCCGAGATTTATCACGCACTTAAATCAGTGCTTAAGCAACGCGGTTTAGCAACTAGCGTTGGTGATGAAGGCGGCTTTGCGCCAAACCTTGATAGCAACCGTGCCGCTCTTGATTTGATTCTTGAAGCAATTACCAAGGCCGGCTTCAAGCCAGGTACCGATATCGCACTTGCGATGGACGTTGCAGCAACTGAATTCCACGAGAACGGTCAATACAAGTTCGAAGGTTCTTTACGTTCAGCTGGTGAAATGATCGCGTATTACACCGATCTCGTTAACTCATATCCAATTGTTTCTATCGAAGATCCACTAAATGAAGAAGACTGGGCCGGCTGGGCCGAGATGACCAGCGTGCTTGGTTCACGCATTCAAATTGTTGGCGATGACCTATTTGTAACTAACCCAGAGCGTTTAGCTAAGGGCATTGCAACTAATACTGCAAATGCGCTTCTAGTTAAGGTAAACCAAATCGGAACCCTAACTGAAACTCTTGATGCGGTATCAATGGCGCAACATGCAAACTATCGCAGCATGTTGTCACACCGTTCAGGTGAAACTGAAGACACCACTATTGCTGATCTCGCAGTTGCGACAAACTGTGGTCAGATCAAGACAGGTGCACCAGCTCGTACTGAACGCGTTGCGAAGTACAACCAATTGCTACGCATTGAAGAAGAACTTGCAAGTGGTGCTAAATACGCTGGTCGTGGTGCATTCCCACGTTTTAAGGCATAAGCGAACTTAAACCATGGCACGTCGTCGTTTAAACTTTAATCGTCGACGCAATACCAATAGTCGCGTGTTGGTGCTGGGCTTCTTTCTATTCTTTTTAGCCCTCACTATCGCACCACCAGTACAACATTATTTTTCACAGCGCGCTGAAATCAGTGCCGTAAAAGCACAGATCAAAGCAGGCGATGCTGCAGTTGCCGAAGCTCGCAAAGAGCTCGAACTGTGGCGCGACCCAGAATATGTAAAGTCTCAAGCCCGTGCTCGATTGCACTTTGTTTTGCCGGGCGAACGTCAATACATCGTTACTGATGCAACAACTCAGGCTGAAGAGAATAAAACTGATGTCGCAAATAACATTCCAGTTGGCTTGCCTTGGTATAACCGCTTAATTGCATCGATTACTGAAACTGGCGCTAATTAATGTCCGAACGCGACGTATCGCAAGAAGATCTAGATTGCATTGAAGCCCAACTAGGCCGCACTCCACGCGATGTTCATGCCATTGGTTATCGCTGTCCATGCGGAAAACCAGCAGTAGTTGAAACTCCTCCCCGCCTTGGCGATGGCACGCCATTTCCAACTTACTTTTATGCCACTTGCCCACGATTAACTGGCGCGATCTCTACCCTTGAATCAACTGGCTTGATGGGTGAAATGAATGAGCGTTTAGCTACTGATGCCGAATTAGCTGGTGCATATGCCGCTGCCCACGAAGATTATTTAGCTGCGCGTGCGGTTTTGAAAATGGATGTTCCAGAAGTCGAAGGTATCAGCGCTGGCGGAATGCCAGATCGCGTTAAGTGTTTACATTCTTTAGTTGCTCACTCTCTTTGCGCTGGCCCCGAAGTGAATCCGTTAGGTGATGAAGCTTTAGCAAAATTGCCCGAGTGGTGGAAAGATCAGCCTTGTAGCATCACAGAGAATGTAAAGGCAAACTAATGCGCGTAGGTGTAGTCGATTGCGGTACTAATTCAATTCGATTATTGATTGCCGATATCGAAGGAAATAATTTCCGCGAAGTAACTCGTCAGATGCAAGTCGTTCGACTCGGTCAAGGTGTTGATGAAACTAATCAATTCCACCCCGATGCAATCTCTCGCACTTTTGCCGCCGTTGATTTATATGCTGGCGAGATCGCTCGCCGTGGCGTTGAAAAGCTACGTTTTTGTGCAACTAGTGCAACTCGCGATGCGCTGAACCGTGCCGTATTTGTAGATGGCGTGAAAGAGCGCTTAGGAATTGAACCTGAAGTAATTTCAGGCGATGAAGAAGCTCGCCTTTCATTTGCTGGCGCAACCCGAGAATTTAGCCGTGCAGATGGCCCCTTCTTAGTGGTTGACATCGGTGGCGGTTCAACTGAATTCGTGCTCGGCACTGACTCGGTAGATAACGCAATCAGCGTAAATATTGGCTGTGTTCGCATGACTGAGCGCCATTTCCGCAATGACCCACCAACTGCTGATGAAATAGCAATTGCCCGCCGAGATATTCAAAATGCCATAGATATTGCTTATGCCAGTGTTGATATTAAGAGCGCCAAGACTTTGGTTTGCGTAGCTGGAACAGCAACAACTGTTGCCGCCGCGGCGCTTAACTTGCCGGAATACGATCGCCACGCAATTCATCTCTCTCATATTTCTGCCGACCAAGTACATGTTGTTAGTAATAAATTCTTAACGATGACTCGTGATGAGCGGGCCGCCCTTGGCTATATGCACCCAGGCCGTGTTGATGTAATTACGGCTGGCTCACTAGTTCTTTCTGAAATCGTAAAAGCAACTAGTGCTAAAGAATTCGTGGCATCTGAAAACGATATTCTCGATGGAATGGCATGGTCGCTTGCCAAGTAAGAAGTCTGTACAAAGTATAAAAACTTTGCCACTACTGGATAAGAAAATCATGGCTTGTCGCGAATGTCCACGACTGGTTGACTGGCGCGAAGAAGTTGCCGTAACTAAACGCAAGGCATACCAAGCTGAAAAGTATTGGGGCAAAGCTGTTCCAGGTTTTGGTTCAACTAAACCAAAGTTAATGATCGTTGGATTAGCACCTGGTGCACATGGCGCTAATCGCACTGGCCGCATCTTTACTGGTGATCCATCTGGTGATTGGCTCTATGGCTCTCTTCATCGTTTAGGTATTGCGAAAATTGCTACGAGTACTTCGCGCGATGATGGCCAAGAACTTCGTGATACTAGAATTTCAATGGCAGTTCGTTGCGCACCTCCCGATAACAAACCAACTACCGAAGAGCGCGATCAATGTGCACCATGGTTTTTGCGCGAACTTGAACTTTCATTGCCCACAACTCGAGCATTTGTCGCCCTCGGAAACTTTGCCTGGGTCGCACTATTTTCAGCTCTAGCCGAATTAGGCCACCCAGTTAAAAAAGCGAAGTTTGGCCATGGGGCCGAGGTTAAATATGAGCACAATGGCGTGAACTACCTGATTCTGGCTAGTTTCCACCCCAGCCAACAGAACACTTTTACTGGAAAGCTGACCAAACCCATGTTGGATTCAGTCCTCAAAAAAGCGGGTAGATTTGCCCACGTTCTTCGTTAGTTTGCGCTGACGAAAAAGTTTTATCGCATGGCCCCGATAGCCCAATGGCAGAGGCAGAGGACTTAAAATCCTCCCAGTGTGGGTTCGACCCCCACTCGGGGCACCATAGGTAAGCGTAAATTTCACGCTTAGGTGCTTAGAGTTTCCCGAGCATTTTTCATTAACGCCAATTTCAGTTCGCTTGAAATATCTAGTGCCGTAACATTGTTGCCACTAGGGCTGGGGATTCCAGCTCTTTTCGCACTAGAGAGTGAGTACAAAAGTATGCGTAGTTCAAACCCTGTTCTTGGACGGGCGTTTAATAATCGTGGTTATGCCTCAATGGGTAATGCATCCACGGCTACCACACCAGAGAGTTTAGAAAACCTCTATAACGCACCCGCTGCATCACCGCTTCAAACAGGTCGTATGACTATTGAAGATGTCGTTGCGCGCACATCAATTCTTTTCGGCATCTTGGTTGTTGTCGGTGCAATCTCATGGACAGCAAACCTAGGTGGCGGCGCATTAATGGTCGGATTCCTTGGTGGATTTGTCCTAGCGATGGTTAACACTTTCAGCCAGAAGATTCGCCCAGGTTTGATCATGGCATATGCCGCTTTCCAAGGTTTAGCCCTTGGTGTACTAAGTCGTGAAATGGATAAGCAATTCGATGGCATTGTTAGCCAAGCAGTGATCGGCACACTTTGTGCATTTGCTGGAATGTTGTTTGCATATAGCAACGGCAAAATTCGCGTAACTCCAAAATTCACTCGCGTGATTTTGGGTGCAGCAATTGGTTACTTAGCTCTTGGTCTAGTAAGCATGATCATGTCATTTACTGGAAATTCAGGCGGCCTATATGGTGTAACTGGTTTCGGTCCGCTACTAGCAATTGCTGGTGTTGGTCTTGCCAGCTTCTTCCTAGTTCTTGATTTCGATCAAATTCAAAAGGGAATTGCTGCTGGTGCGCCACAAGAAGAATCATGGCGAGCAGGTTTTGGCCTAATGGTTACTATCGTTTGGCTTTACCTAGAAGTGCTTCGCTTAATCTCAATCTTGCGAGGCGACGACTAATTAATTATCGTTAAGCGAAATGGTCGGCTCATGCGAGCCGGCCATTTTTCTTGTCTCAGGCAATCGAGAGCCGAGTATGAGAACCAACGAGAAAATCACTGCAGTTGCCGCAAATGCAACGCGGAAAGAATAAAGGTCTGAAATCGCACCAACGACAATTGGGCCAACGATCATGCCAGCATCGCCGGACATCTGGAAAATACCGATTACTCGGCCGCCTTTACCTTTAATAACATCACCAACAACAGCACCTGGCGCCGTTGAAAGATAAGCACCGCCAACGCCCAGAATGGCCATGGATACCAAGAACATCCAAACGTGAATTGAAAATGTTAGGCCAATGATGCCCACCATAAAGATTGAACCACCAAGCAGAATGACATACTTGCGACCTTTTAAGTCAGAAGCCTTACCTGATCTAATCAGGAAGAGCCCTTGAACTAGTGCGCCAATTGCAAAACCAATACCAACAACTGCTGCGGTTGAGTCCAAACTTTCGGTTACAAAAAGTGGCAAGATCGAAGATCGCATTCCGAAAAATGCCCAACCAATAATGAATGAAAGTGCTAATGCGATCCGATATGCCGGAATTTGAAAAGCTTGCTTAAAGGTAATCGGATCTTGGACCTTAACTTTTACACCACTCTTGGCTGCTTCAGCTCGGCCTAAATAGATATATCCAATGATTCCGGCGATAGCCAACATAAATGCGTATGCAAAAAATGGCGCGCGTAGCGAAATAGTCGCTAGTGCGCCGCCGATTGCTGGGCCGGAAATGCCACCAATTAAGAATGAACCTTGGAAAGCAGATAGAGCGCGAGCGCGATGTGCGTCATCTGTTGCCCGAAAAATTAGTGAGCTTGATGCAACCGAAAACATTGATGAACCCAGACCGCCGGCAGCACGGAAAGTTAAGAGCTGCGGATAGTTCTGAGCTAAACCAGCCAGAACCGTGAAAAAAGAAACCATCAATACGCCAAAGCTATATACATTTCTTTCGCCAAATCGATCTACTAACCGACCTGAAATCATGCCCGAAGAGAATCGAGCTAAAGCGAAAGCGGATACAACTAAACCAACCGCCGTGTTATTTACTCCGAAAGATCTTACGAATACTGGGATTGCTGGAAAAATAATGCCAAAGCCCAACGCGACAAAAAATGAGGCGATGATGACAACCTGGACTTCACGGGAAAAGCCAGATACGGCTGAGCGAAAGCTTTTAACCAATAGCTTCGCCAGCCGCTTCTTCTTTGGCTTCTTTGAATTGCATAGTTGTCCGTAGCGGAACTTCACGCAACTTAAATGCACAGAAGATTCCGATAGCGATGATTGGTGCTGCAACTACGAATACGACATGGAAACTATTCACAAAGGATTGCAGAACTGTCTGTTGAATTATTGTCGGCAGATCAGCCAGAATCGCAGTGTTATTTGTTACGCCTTCCAATTTAGCTGCATCAAAGCCAGCAACTGCAGATGGGTTGGTTGCAGCAAGATCGGCAAAATCTTTCGCTAAATAATGTCCCAATCGATTAGTCAGGATAGTTCCGAAGATCGCTGCGCCAAATACGCTACCGAGAGATCTAAAGAAAGTATTTGAAGTTGTAGCAACACCTAACTCTTTGAAATCAATCGAATTTTGCAATGCAATCACCATAGTCTGCATTGTTAAACCTAAGCCCATGCCTACCATCGCAGCGAAGATTGCTACTTGCCAATAAGGGGTATTGGTATCAAGAGTGGTCATCAGGGCTAAGCCTGAAGTCATGATTATGGTTCCGGCAATTGGGAACTTCTTATACTTGCCGGTTTTTGAAATAGCTTTACCGCTAAAGATTGAAGTTGTCACAATTCCTAACATCAACGGAATCAACTTCAAGCCAGCTGATGAAGGACTTTCACCTTTAACAACTTGCAAATAAAGTGGCAACATAATTAGCGCACCGAACATTCCAGCACCAATAATGAAACCTAAAACCGAAGTGATATTAAAGGTGTGATTCTTGAAAAGGCTAAGCGGCAAAATTGGTTCAACCGCTTGTGATTCCCAGCGCAGGAATAACAAAGTCAGAATTAACCCGGAAGTTAGCGCGATAACTGTTTTTGGGGCAGTCCAACCATCTTGTGGTCCATAGATTGATACAGCAAGCAAGATCGAAGAGACGGCGGTGACCATTAGGGCTGAGCCTATGTAGTCGATCTTGTGTTCGCGGCGCACTCTAGGAATATGTAATACAGCTGAAGTGATTAGCAGAGCGGCAATTCCAAATGGCAGGTTGATGTAGAAAATCCAACGCCATCCGGTGATTCCTAAAATTTTATCTTGACCTGAGAAAAAGCCACCTAGCAGTGGGCCGGCAACTGATGAGAGCCCCCAGACTGCACCGAAATAACCTTGATAACGACCGCGTTCGCGTGGAGGAACGATGTCACCAATTATTACGAAGGTAAGCGCCATTAACCCTCCGCCACCTAGACCTTGTAAGGCACGGGTAGCAATTAACTGAGTCATATTTGTTGAAGCGCCAGCTAGTAATGAACCAAGCAAAAAAGTCACAATTGCGAATTGAAAAACAATTCGGCGGCCGTATAAATCTGAAATCTTTCCGTATAACGGGGTAGATGCAGTTGAAGTAAGTAGGTAAGCAGTAACTACCCAGGTGTAATGCTCTAATCCATTGAATTCTTCAACGATACTTTTCAAAGCTGCTGAGACAATTGTTTGATCAAGCGCGGCAAGTAACATGCCGGTCATTAAGCCCGACAAGATAAACATGATTTCTTTGTGGGTATGAACTTTTCCTTGCGAACTTTCGGACATATTTGCCTCTCCAGCATAAATTCTTGCATTGAATCAAATTCGATTCTTGGCTCCAAAGCCGTTAACGCGGTAAGTTTACTCCGTGAAGTCAGTTATCGCAGATAATCTGGTGAAGACCTATCGCAAAGGCGAAGTTAAAGCCCTAGATGGGTTATCGCTAGATGTTGAAGAAGGCACAGTATTAAGCGTGCTCGGTCCAAATGGTGCTGGCAAAACGACCACTGTTCGCATACTTGCAACACTTTTATCACCTGATTCAGGCCATGCCACTGTAGGTGGAATTGATGTTATTAAGCATCCTGATAAAGTGCGCGAGATCATAGGTTTGTCTGGCCAATATGCAGCTGTCGATGAAACCTTAACGGGCTGGGATAACTTGGTTATGTTCGGTCGTTTGTATCACTTAGGCAAGAAAGCATCGATTGCTCGTGCAGACGAATTACTAGAGCGATTTTCGTTAACTGAAAGTGCTAAGCGCCCAATTAAAACTTATTCCGGCGGAATGCGTCGCCGCTTAGATTTAGCGGCCGCAATTATTGTTAAACCAAAAATTCTTTTTCTCGATGAACCAACAACTGGCCTCGATCCGCGCGGTCGCCAGGAAATGTGGGGAGTAATTAAAGAGTTAGTCGATGGTGGCGTTACCTTGTTACTAACTACGCAATATCTCGAAGAAGCCGATCATTTAGCTGATGAAATCGTAGTGATCGATCATGGCAAAGTAATTGCCCGTGGAACTTCTGATGCACTTAAAAAAGATGTGGGCGGCGAGCGACTTGAGGTAATTGTCGAGGCCAGCCAACTTAAGTTAGTTGCAGAAATAATTACGCGCGTTAGCGGTACTGCTGCACACATTGATGAAGGCATGCGATCGGTTTCAGCGCCAGTCAAAAATGGCACGAAGTCGTTACTAGATGCCCTGCGTGAATTCGATGAGGCCAAATTGCATCCGCTCGATATCGGGTTAAAGCGGCCATCTCTTGACGATGTTTTCTTAGCGCTAACGGGTCACGCTGCGGAGGAAACCAAATGAATTTCATAACTGATGCTTTGGTCATAACCAAGCGCCAATTACTGCAGTTGTCGAGAGTGCCTGAAGTGCTTATTTTCTCGACTATTCAGCCGGTTATGTTCGTACTGCTATTTAGATTTGTATTCGGTGGTTCTATTGCAACCGATTCACCAGGCGGATATGTGCAGCTGCTAATGCCAGGTATTTTCGTGCAAACTGTGGCTTTTACGTTGGCGGCAACTGCTTCTGGCTTAGCTGAAGATATGGGCAAAGGTTTGATCGATCGCTTTAGATCACTGCCGATTTCGCGTTCGGCAGTCGTCGTCGGTCGCACCTTGGGGGATTCACTACTAAACATCTTGGTTCTAACTGTGATGGGCCTTGCTGGTTATGCAGTTGGTTGGCGCCCAACTGGTGGCCTCCTGAAAACGGCGTTGGCATTTCTATTCTTATTAGCTTTTGGTTACGCACTTTCCTGGACTGGAATTTTTGCCGGCCTGGCTGCGCGTGATGCACGGGCAGTTCAAAACATCAGCTTTCTAATTACTTTCCCACTTACCTTCTTATCAAATGCATTTGCGCCAACTACGGGCATGCCAAAACCACTGCAATATTTTGCGGAATGGAATCCAGTTTCAACCATGGTTGCTGCTTGTCGCGAGTTATTCGGTCTGGAAAATCAATTTGGTGCCACAGCTGGGTCATTCCCATCTGAACACCCATTGATTACTTCGGTCTTTTATATGTTCTTGATTATGGCGATCTTTGTACCGCTAAGTGTGCGCAAGTACGTAAATAAATCAAAGTAACAATTAAGCGAAAAACTCAGCGCCTAAAATCTCGACTGAAATACTCTTGCCATTAGGCAGGGTGTATGAAACTTTGTCGCCGATTTTTGCACCAAGTACAGCAGAGCCAAGTGGTGACTTTTCGCTATAAACATCGAGATCATCGGTGGCAATTTCACGCGAACCAAGTAAGAATCGCATTTCATCGCCGGCAACAATGGCACTTACAACCATGCCCGCACCAACGACGCCGTCAGCACTTGCCGGAGGCGCACCGATAGTTGCGTTCTCAAGCATCTGCTTTAGTTGGCGAATCCGGGCTTCAATCTTGCCTTGTTCATCGCGCGCAGCGTGGTAACCGCCATTTTCCTTTAGATCACCTTCGGCGCGAGCAGCTTCAATTTTCTTAATTACTTCGGTGCGACCTTCGGTTTCGAGGGTGGCAAGTTCAGCGGCTAAACGATCAGCCGCTTCTTGCGTTAACCAGGTCTGTGAACTCATAAGGAGAAAGGGTAGTGCAGTTTAAAGACAGCGTAAAACGGTAGCGGTAGCGGCTAAATTACGCGTAGGAATTGGCGTCGTTCGATCGATATAGGCCTGGCCGGCTGGAATTACATCATCAACCTGGCCGACAATTAACTTATCGATATCTCGTGCCACTAAAGTGCAAGTCAATTCGCGATTAGGGTCTCGACGAGTAGCTTCATATCGAATAAAGATTTCGCGACTATCGGTTATGGTAAATGAAATCAATCGCTGAGTTATTTCTGGACGAGCATGATGTAAACCGGCCCAAAGTAACCAGATCAAACCAGCGCCGAGAATTACACCAGCAACAGGTCGCCAGCGATTAGCCGGCTTAATGCCGTACCGATCGTTGTAGTCGAAGCCGTTGGCCATAAGAGCATTCTCCCGCATTAATCAGTAAGATCAAGTCCTAACCATCAGCAAAGGAATAGTTATGAAAGATGTCGAAATTGGTGCAGCTGGCTCATTAACTATGATCGTTTTGTGTACCGCTATGGTTTTTCTAATGCGCAGCTTCTATAAGCGCTATACCCGTATGCAAAAACGTAGCGAGGACGAAACGAATTAAGCTTTACGAACGCATTCTGGCTGTTCTAGGAGTTGCGCTTATGGCCGGCGCATTTATCGGGCTAGGAAATTGGCAATTAGATCGTGCGCAAGAATTAAAAGCTTCAACTAAAACGGTTGTAACTGTGACAGAACCAGTTCAATTAACTTCACTAGCAAAACCTCGCGTGACTATTGATTCCAGAAATTTCTTAAAAAACGTTTCAACCGAAGGTAACTACATTGCCACCTTTAAAAGTGATAACCAATCATCCGATGGCGTAGCTGCAACAGCCTGGGAAGTCGGTGTCTTGCAAGTTGATCCTAAATCAGCAATTTTGGTAGTCCGCGGACTTTGGGCTGATCGCTTAACTGAACCGCAGATTGCGATGTCCCAAAAAGTTTCCGTAACTGGTGTCTTACAGCCAAGCCAAAGCTCTGACCGTGGCCCTAACTCAACTGACAATCTAGCTCGCGTCGATAGCACCCTGCTTTTAACGAGGCCAGGTCTTGCAGACTTTGATCTATACGACGGTTTCATCTTGGCTAATACCGAAGTCGTCGATGGCACCAAGATCGCTCGCACCCGCCTTGAGATTGCAGTCGATAATTCCAAGGTCCCGGGCTATTACTGGCAACACATCTCTTATGTCTTCATCTGGTGGTTGATGGCGGCTTTGGTGCTTTACCTTCCCTTCTATCGTCGTAGAGTTACCTCATGAGCCCAGATTCCTCAATTTCCTCAATGTCCGGAGCAGTTAAGCGCTACAGAACGATGGCTATTTTGGCCGGCATCATGTCGCTCTTACTCTGGTTTGTTGATCTGCCAGTGGCCTATTTATTCGATAACGAGAGCTGGAAAGCGAAAGTTACCTGGATCCCCTTTGTGCATGGCTGGGTCTACGCGCTCTATGTTCTAACTGCCCTTCAATTTGCAAGCAAAGCTAAATGGCCAATCGTGAAAATGCTCGGATTAGTTTTGGCCGGAACTCTGCCAGTTGCTTCGCTTATTACGGAGCGAAAAGTTGTATCGCAATATTCGTAGTTTTGTTAAATCGCTGCTGTATCCGATTTATGAATATCGGTTAGTACGAGCTTTAGATTTTAGTCAAACCCCACATCATGTTGGCGTGATTCTCGATGGTAATCGTCGCTTTGCCAAAGCCAATTCGGAAAGCTTGGGCGGATCAACCCCTGCACATGGTCATCGAGCTGGGGCAAATAAGATCGTGGAATTCTTAGGTTGGTGCGAAGAAGCTGAAGTAAAAGTTGTAACACTTTGGCTACTTTCAACCGATAATTTCAAACGGACCGAAGAAGAGTTATCAGCGCTATTAGAAATCATTGGTAGAACCGTTGATGAATTAGCCGCAACTGGCCGCTGGAACATTAAAGCCGTTGGTGCTTTAGATCTATTGCCCGAATGGCTAGCCACCAAGCTAGCTGCACTAAAACCGATTCGCAGCGATGGCTTAGAGGTAAATGTGGCAATCAGTTATGGCGGACGTCGCGAAATTGTTGATGCCGTTAAGAGTTACTTATCTGCTGAGAAAAATAATGGCCATGACTTAACTGCTGCAACTGAAAATATCTCAGCCGATGAGATTGCTAAATATCTCTACACCGCCGGTCAGCCTGACCCCGAGTTGTTAATTAGAACATCTGGTGAACAGCGCCTCGGTGGCTTTTTACTGTGGCAGAGCGCACAATCTGAATATTATTTCTGTGAAGCTTATTGGCCAGATTTCCGTCGAGTCGATTTCTTAAGAGCTCTTCGTTCTTATTCAACTCGCCATCGCAGGTTGGGACGATAAGTCATTTAGATTTAACTTTGCCTGACCGCGTGTCGAAAGCAAATAATTAATCAGCAGTTCTAGCGTTTGCTCATCACCTAGAACAACTAAATATGACTTCTACTTGAAATGCGAGGATTACTTGAGCGCTGCGGCTAGAAAAACATATGTCCTAGATACCAGCGTTCTACTCGCCGATCCGGCCGCGTTAGCCAGATTTGCTGAACATGAGGTCATCATTCCGGTTGCCGTAATCGGTGAACTAGAAACTAAGCGCGACCATCCAGAATTGGGCTATTTTGCGCGTGCAGCTCTTCGATATTTAGATGATTTGCGAATTACCCATGGCCGCCTAGATCGTCCGCTAAAGATTACTCCTGAAGGCGGCACCCTTTCAGTCGAACTAAACCACACCGATTTAAGTTCGCTGCCACACGGTTTCTTGCGTGATGGCACCAACGATTCGCGTATTTTGGCAATTGCGAAGAACTTGATGTCAGATGGAAAACAAGTTGTTCTAGTCACTAAAGATTTGCCACTTCGAGTAAAGGCATCAGCTGTCGGCGTCGAAGCTGAGGAATATCGCGCCGAGTTGGTTTCCAACAGTGGCTGGACCGGCATTGAAGAGATCGATGTTGGCCACCAAATAATTGATGATCTTTATGCCACTGATCGGGCCGACCATGAACTCGCTCACCAACTGCCAGTTCACACCGGCATCGTTTTGCATTCCGAAAAAGGTAGCGCCTTAGCCCGAGTTACTGTCGACAAACAATTGCAATTAGTCCGGGGCGATCGCAACGCTTTTGGTCTGCATGGTCGCAGTGCCGAACAAAGAATTGCCCTCGATCTTTTGCTTGATCCAGATATCGGCATCGTTTCACTCGGCGGTCGCGCCGGAACTGGTAAAAGTGCACTGGCACTTTGCGCCGGACTCGAAGCGGTTATGGAAAAGCGACTTCACAAGAAGGTAGTAATTTTCCGCCCGCTTTATCCAGTTGGCGGGCAAGAGCTGGGCTACTTGCCAGGTAGCGAAGGCGAGAAAATGTCGCCTTGGGCCCAAGCCGTTTTCGATACTTTGGGAGCTCTAGTTAGCCAGCAAGTTATCGATGAAATTATTGATCGCGGGCTGATTGAAGTTCTACCGCTGACTCACATTCGTGGCCGCTCTTTGCATGACTCTTTTGTAATTGTCGATGAAGCCCAATCGCTCGAACGGGGAGTTCTACTGACCGTGCTCTCTCGTATCGGCCAATCTTCGCGAGTGATCCTGACCCACGACGTTGCCCAACGCGACAACTTGCGAGTCGGCCGCCACGATGGCGTCGTGGCCGTGGTCGAAACTCTTAAGGGCCATCCACTTTTTGCTCACGTGACCCTGACTCGCTCAGAGCGCTCACCGATTGCAGCCCTAGTTACCGAGCTGCTCGAAGGGCCAATTCCGAACTAGCTAGAGGTGGGCCAAAAGTGGTCCTTTTTAATGTCACACTCACATATCGGACATTTCGGACTTCTGCCTAGGTGACCTGCGCTTTTACAACTGACTCAGATCACTCAATCCTTAGAATTTGCGACTCACGCGTAATTAAATTTGCCGATGTCAGTGCGCCTTGCCAGTCTAAACCCTGTTACTCACCCAACCGGGTGAGATTAAAGGGTACTGAAAGGAGTCACCGTGGGTTTTCAACTGAACTCTTCCCGTCGCGCTTTAGCGATCTGGGCAACTGTGGCTGCTTTCTTGGGTATCGCAATCTTGCAACCAAGTGCCTACGGTCTTGAGTTTCCGGCCACGACCTCATTGACTTTGCCGGTCGTAGTCGAACCCGATTCTGACGAAGTTTTCTTAACTACAAAAACCGACCTAGAGATTGCACCAATCGAAGCTGCGCTCTTTAGCGAACTCTCTTCCGAGGCGACCGTTTCGGCTTCAGCGATGTCTTTAGTTTCCTCGGCAAGTGCCAGCGTTGAACTTGCTCGCAGCCCTGAAGGCGCCCGCGAAGTTGCCAAAGCTTTGATGGCAGAGAAATACGGCTGGGGTGAAAAGCAATATGCCTGCCTTGATGGCCTCTGGACTAAAGAGAGTCGTTGGAATTACCGATCGAGCAATAAGCGAACAGGTGCCCACGGAATTCCACAAGCTCTGCCAGCTACCAAGATGGAAGTTGTTGGAACCGACTGGCGCACCAACCCAGTAACTCAGATTTCTTGGGGCCTTCGCTATATCGATATCCGATATGACACCCCTTGCGGTGCCTTCGCTAAATTCAAGCGCACTAACTGGTACTAAGCCGATCTAGCTTAGTTTCTTGGCCCCATGGCAATTGTGATTGGCTTTGAAGTCTCGGCAAAGAAATCGCCACCTTTATCGTCAACGACAATGAAGGCCGGGAAATCAACCACATCGATTTTCCAAACAGCTTCCATGCCCAGTTCGGCGAAATCTAAAACTTCAACTTTCTTTATGCAATCTTGGGCAAGGCGAGCAGCTGGGCCGCCGATCGACCCAAGATAGAAACCACCATGAGTTTTACAAGAATCAGTTACCGCCTTTGAGCGGTTTCCTTTCGCCAACATTATCTTTGAACCACCGCGACTCTGGAAATATTCAACGTAGGAATCCATGCGACCAGCAGTTGTCGGACCGAACGAGCCCGACGCGTAACCTTCGGGAGTCTTAGCTGGGCCAGCGTAATAAACTGCGAAATCACGTAAATAATCTGGCATTGGTGCGCCTTGATCCATCATTTCCTTGATCTTGGCATGGGCCAAGTCGCGGGCTACAACCAAAGTGCCAGTTAGCGAAATGCGCGTTTTAAGTGGGTGCTTGGAAAGCTCGGCCAAAACATTTGCCATTGGCTGATTCAAGTTAATATTTACTACGCCATCGTTTAAATGTTCATCGGTGGTCTCGGGCAAGAAGTGGGCTGGCTCGCGCTCGAGCTCTTCTAGGAAAATGCCATCTTTGGTGATCTTGCCCTTAGCTTGGCGGTCAGCCGAACAAGAAACCGCAATCGCAATTGGCAGCGATGCCCCATGTCTAGGCAGACGAACAACGCGCACGTCGTGGCAGAAATATTTGCCACCAAATTGCGCACCGATTCCAAGGGTGCGAGTTAGTTCAAGGACTTGGCTTTCAAGTTCTAGATCACGGAAACCATGGCCGGTAGCCGCATCGCCCTTAGTTGGCAGCGAATCTAGGTACTTAGTACTAGCTAATTTCGCGGTTTTTACGGTGTGCTCAGCGCTAGTGCCGCCGATGACAATTGCTAAGTGATACGGCGGGCAAGCAGCTGTGCCAATTGAACGCAACTTCTCGTCAAGCCAAGTCATAAATGATTTCGGATTTAAAATTGCTTTAGTCTCTTGATACAGGAATGACTTATTAGCGCTGCCGCCACCTTTAGCAATAAATAAGAAGTTGTATTCGTCGTAATGGTCGCTATCGGCATAGATCTCAATTTGGGCCGGCAAGTTATTGCCAGTGTTCTTTTCTTCCCAAGTCGTTACTGGTGCCATCTGCGAATAGCGCAGATTTAAACTTGTGTAGGCATCATAAATACCTTTAGAGATCGCAACTTCATCTTTGCTCTGAGTTAAAACAAACTGACCTTTTTTGCCAGAGACGATTGCGGTGCCGGTGTCTTGGCACATTGGCAAAATTCCACCGGCTGAAATATTGGCATTTTTTAATAAATCTAAAGCTACGAAGCGATCATTAGGCGATGCTTCAGGGTCTTTTAAAATATTTGCCAGCTGCTGCAGATGTTCAGCCCGCAAGTAATGTGAGATATCGTGAATTGCAGTGCTAGTTAATTTCTCAATTGCCTCTGGTGCGATTTCAAGAAACTCTAGTTCGCCAACTTTTAACGTGCGAACGCCTTCAGTTCCAAGGCTGCGATATTTGGTGGTATCCGGACCAACTGGCAATAAATCAGAGTATGTGAATTCAGGAGACATCTGGTGCACCTATTCGCTTGGCTTAACTGAATCTAACTTTGCCTTCGCCCCATCTAGCCATTCCTGGCAGATCTTTGCGAGTTCTTCGCCGCGTTCCCATAACTTCAAGGAATCTTCGAGGGTAGCGCCACCAGTTTCTAGCGATGAAACAACCTGCGCCAGCTCGTCACGCGCTGCTTCATATGAGATCTTCTTATCTGCGGCCATGGCTTAAATCTACTGCCTGCTCTTTAACTTGTAACCATGGCGCTGGTCTCACCTTGGGCCAGTCTAATTCGTAGCTTTTCACCATCTTTTAGCGCAGCGCTCTCGCGGGCAATGCTGCCATCGGCTAATTGCACTACGGCATATCCGCGATCAAGGGTGGCCTGTGGCGAAAGTGCGCGCACTCGAGCCGTGACTTGTTGCAACTCTTCTTGGGCAATTGCCAGGCGGCCTTGGAAACTTCGGATAGAACGATCGCGCAAGTTAGTAATTATTTCTAACCGCGAGGTAATCATCACTGCTGGGTCACGCAACACTGGGCGCGCAGCCAAGTTGGCAATTTTAGAACTTTCCAGTTCAATCATATTTCGCATAAAGCGGCTAGCGCGATCACGAAGTTTTTCAATCAAATCAATTTCTTCATTAATATCTGGCACCACGCGCTTTGCCGCATCAGTCGGAGTAGATGCGCGGAAGTCGGCAACGAGATCAAGTAGCGGTGAATCTTTCTCATGGCCAATCGCACTAACAATTGGCGTGCTGCACTTAGCAGCTAAGCGAACTAAACCTTCATCGCTAAATGGCAAGAGATCTTCAAAGGATCCGCCACCACGAGTAATGATGATGACATCAACATCGGCTAGCGCTTCGAGTTCTGCAAGCGCTGCTGATACTTCACTAACTGCCGCGGCTCCTTGCACGGTTACTTCGCGAATCTCAAATTGCACAGCTGGCCAACGTCGCTTGGCATTTTCAACCACATCGCGTTCGGCATCGGTATTGCGGCCGCAGATCAAACCAATTTTGCGGGGCAGTAGTGGCAATGAAACTTTATTTTCCGAATCAAATAAACCTTCAGCAGCCAACATAGTTTTAAGTGCTTCAAGACGTGCTAATAATTCACCAACGCCAACTTGGCGAATCTCACGGGCCGATAAAGTGTAAGAACCATTCTTGGTATACCAAGAGCCTTTGGCATAAAGCACAACGCGAGCATTTGCTGGCAGTGGTGCGACGCTGGCTAATACTGATTTGTGGCACATCACCGAAAGGCTCATATCAACGCTGGAATCACGCAGGCGCAGAAAAGCCATGCCACCGCTGCGTTCATTGAGTTCGGCGATCTCGCCTTCGATCCAGATTGGCCCTAATCGATCGAGATATTCCTTGATCGCTTCAGTAACCGCCCTAACTGGTGCGGGAGAATCACTTGAAGTTTCGAGCATGGATTGATCCTAATAGACTAAGCGACATGAGTAAGCGGATCCTCTTAGCTGCGCCACGCGGGTATTGTGCCGGCGTTGACCGAGCCGTGATCACTGTTGAAAAAGCGCTCGAGCTCTACGGTGCTCCGGTTTATGTACGCAAGCAGATCGTGCACAACAAGCATGTGGTTGCAACCCTTGAATCTCGCGGCGCCATCTTCGTTGATCAAACTGATGAAGTACCCGAAGGCAAGATCGTAGTTTTCTCAGCTCACGGAGTTTCGCCAGCAGTTCATACCGAGGCGGCAAACCGTAATCTAAAGACCATTGATGCAACTTGCCCGTTAGTTACCAAAGTTCACCATGAAGCGCGACGTTTCGCCGCTGAAGAGTTAGAGATTTTATTTATTGGCCACGAAGGCCATGAAGAAGTCGAAGGCACTATGGGTGAAGCAGTCGGCAAAGTTAAATTAGTCGATGGCCTTGATTCTGCTCGCACCGTGCAACCAACGCCAGGTAAGAAGTTGGCTTGGCTATCACAAACAACTCTTAGCGTTGATGAAGCTCTGCAATCAGTTGCGATTCTAAAAGAACGTTTCCCGGATATTCAAGATCCACCATCAGATGACATTTGTTACGCAACCACGAATCGTCAAGATGCCATCAAAGTAATTGCCCCACAAGCAGATTTAGTAATTGTGGTTGGTTCAACGAATTCATCTAACTCAGTGCGCTTAGTTGAAGTTGCCAAGGAATATGGCACACCGCAGGCTTACTTAATTGACTATGCCGCAGAAGCTAAAGATGAATGGCTAACTGGCGTTGAAACCATTGGTGTTACCAGCGGTGCTTCAGTACCTGAAATCTTGGTCGATGATTTACTAAAGTGGTTAGCAGAGCGCGGTTTCGCAGATGTTGAAACTGTTACAGCAGCGCAAGAGTCATTGCTATTTGCGCTGCCGCCAGAACTTCGTAAAGATATCAAGGCAGCTGCTCAGTAATTTATTCAGCGCGCTGGCGCTTTTGTGCTTTGGCGCGACGATCAAAGTAGAAATACCAAGCGTAGGCAGCTGAGATAAGTAAGAACGGTGCTTGGCTGGCAAGGGCAGCTAAGAAATCAATGCCTAAGCGAGTGATCTTTAGGCCGTCTTTAGTAATAAGCTCAATGAAGGCAAGGGAAGCAAAAGCAAGTGGTGGGTTAACCGCAGCCACATAACTCGTGCCATTGCGACCGTATTGAACGCCGCCAAAAGTCACCAACATAATTACTAAACCAGTGACGATTCCAAAACCATTGCGCACTAGAAGTTCTAGGTACGAGAAGATGCCAATGAAGAAGAACTGAAGAACGATGATGCCCTCTTTTTTCAGACCAGGGCCAGTTATTGCGACTTTACGACCAACTGTTGTGCTCATTATTTCTCATCCTCTTCAGCATCGATGTAATCAATTTCAAGGGCCGCAGATTTAATCGCACGAACTTCATCATCAACATCAGTTAACGGCGCTAGTTTATTGGCACCAGTGCTTACGCCGAGGTTCACCATGCTGCGAGCCGGACGTAATAGCGAGGTTTCAGCAGTTTGAATCACATCATTAAAGCCGCGTTCAACCGACTTAATACGATCGCCCAAGGTGGCTAGCTTTGCGTGCAGTGCACCAACGCGCTTTAGTAGCTCGCTGGCATGGCCTTGAATCGCAACTGCGTTATCGGCTAGATCTTGGCGACCAAAGGCATAAGCCACTGTGCGCAAAAGAGCCAACATATTTGTCGGCGTAGCGATCGTGACATTCTTAGCAAATGCTTTCTCAAGCAACATTGGATCAACGCGTAATGACTCAGACAAGATTGACTCGAAAGGCGCGAAAAGCACTACAAAATCAGGGGAGAAGGTAACGCCCTGATAATCGCGCTTTGCCAGTGCTTCGACATGCTTTAACAAATCTTTAGCATGCTGTTGCATAAGTGCATCGCGAGTTTCTTCATCATCAGCATCGACTGCTTCTAAGAAGCGAGTAAATGGAAACTTAGAGTCAATAAAGATTCGTGAGCCGCCAGGAATAGCAATCTGAATATCGGGGCGAGAGATTTCATCATTGCCGCGATCGGAACTTTGTTTTTCAAAGTGAATGCCTTCGATCAAGCCAGCATTTTCTAGCAACATTTCGAGTTGAACTTCACCGAAGCGACCACGAGTCTGAGAACTAGAAAGTGCGCCCGCCAACTTTGTGGCTTGCTCAAGTAAATTTTGGTTACCAACTTGCATTGATTCGATCTGAGTTTTAATTGCCGACTCGGCAGCAGCTCGTTTGGTTTCGGCGTCGGCAGTTTGAGTTGATAGTGAATTCATGCGGGTCTTCACATCATCGAGTGCTTGATTTAATGCAGCGCTAGAAGTGTTTTGGGTATTCATCGTTGCAATTTGCTGCGTTAAATTTTCAACTAGCGCCTTTGCCCCAGCGAGTTCGGCCGCGATGCCAGCTGCTGCTGAATCACCTTGCGCCTGATCTGCCTTGTTTTTAAGGCTCGCGATGAAGAAACCAAGGGCTAAACCGATGGCTAAACCTGTTAGAAGAACCACTACTGATGCTGACATAGGCCTATCGTGGCAGGAAGCACTGACATACTCGCGTAGGCTCTACTCCTCGTGAGCCTCTCAATCGGAATCGTCGGTCTGCCAACT
>Ga0214917_10001539_pt1 | contig 29507 bp, 29 predicted proteins | sample LL_1208_BB_MetaG_FD_177983 | JGI IMG/M metagenome (GOLD analysis project Ga0214917, IMG submission 177983) | Freshwater microbial communities from Lake Lanier, Atlanta, Georgia, United States - LL_1208_BB | ecosystem: Environmental > Aquatic > Freshwater > Lake | place: USA: Georgia | collected... | reverse complement strand
GTGGCAGCTACTGCAATCTTCAATTAGAGCCCTCTACCGAAGGGATCGTGTGGTGAAACTCTGATTTGTGGCTCTGCACCTAAAGATGCGGCCATTCCAAACCAATCTGATTCGCGAATCTCTTTCATGGCCAACTTGCGATCGTCTTCAGAGAGGCGATCGATAAAGAGAATCCCATTGATGTGGTCTGTCTCATGCTGTAACGCGCGCGCAAGGAGTTCGGTGCCTTCGACAGTAATTGGCTCGCCATGCATATTAAAACCCTTTGCAACTGCCCTGAAAGCACGAGGTGTTGGATATACAAGGTCAGGAAAACTCAGACATCCCTCATCGCCCTCTTGAATCTCATCACTGAGATCAAGAGTTGGATTGATTAAGTGGCCAAGCGCTTCGTCGACATCCCAAACGAATACGCGTAACGGGACGCCAATCTGAGGGGCAGCTAGCCCGGCACCCGGTGCATCCAACATAGTTTCAGTCAGATCTTTCACCAAAACGCGCAACTCTTTATCGAAGTCAACAACCTCTGACGCCGGTGTGACGAGGACAGGGTCCCCGAAATGGCGAATTGGCTTGATTGACATGGCTCAATCCTACTATCGGGAGAGTGAATATGGATCAATACGAATCGATGCGAGTGTTTTCTTGGCAGAACTGCGCTTTCGTTGAAATTCGTGCAGCAAATTAACAACTATCTCGCCATCCAAAAGCGGAGTGAGTAGAACTATTCGATCATTATCGTCATTCAATCTCGAAGGTCCAAGAAAGATTGTCGAAGCCGGTAATCGACCATCCTCTTGTGACTTCTTTAATCCCCGCAATAGTGACTGAGATTCAGTGCGTGAGATATCCATCGTGATGGCGCGAGAAAATGGAGGGAGGTGCACTTCTTCGCGTTCACGCAACTCTCTTTGAGAGATAAGAGCAGGTTTCCACGAGGCTAGAGCACCAATAATGGGATGATCGTTGGCCATCACCAGAGCAATAGATGCACCAACTGCACCAAGAGCGGAAGCGCTGAAAAATAGTTCGCGACTACGTTCATGAGCGCGGATATCGGTCTGAGTAAAGAACCTGTCGCCTTCGAGAATGACGATCATCGCGTAACCATTCTTTGCTATAGGAGCGGCCCCTGGCGTAGCAATGACGAATCCAAAAGAATCGTTATATGAATCGTGAATGCTGTCGGAGGTAGATTGTGTTATTTGTATACCCGGAAAAGCAGCGCCAATTTCGTATGCAAAGCGTTCGCTCCCTCTTCCCATCAAGAATGGCGTTGTATTTTGGCACCACGCACATCTCCAATCTGAGTGCACCTTTGCGCAAATAACGCATTCAATCGAAGACTTAACTGAAGCCTGCGAGAGCTTCCCGCCACACGTGCATAACGCGATATTTCTACACTTCGAACATGTGAGTGCTTGTGAATATCCCTTGCGAGGTGAGATAAAAAGTATTGGACCTACCTTCACGGCCTTACGAATCTCCGAAATCAGGCGACTTGGCAGAAGCTCACCCTGAGATGGTGCAAAGCTCTGAATCTTTAGCCGGCTCCTTGTTGAGTCGAAATCAATCCACTTGCTTTCGATAAGACGAGCTACTTCTGCACTGGGTGAATACCCAATCAATGTCAGTGAAACTTTCGATTTCATTGACCGAATAATTGCTACATCGCGAACATTCCACCCTGGTGATCGAAGCTCATAATGGTTCTCAGAGGATTCATCAACGACGATAATGGAATCAAGATCTGACACTGGGACGAAAACTGCACTTCTTGTTCCGATAACTGTGACATTTCGGCCAGTGCGAGCAAGAAGAAAATTTCTATAGCGGGTGCTTCGCTCCAGAGCCGAATCCAGAACAATAGCTTCTGGCAGGAATGAGGCCAGCTGCTGAACCGAGCGAGTATCAGGCACAATTATGAGACGCGAACCCTTTGCTCGTTCCTTTGATAGCGTGGCGGCAATGAATTGAAAGCGATTTACGACCGGTGGGATATGGATGTAGGAACGCTTGGGTTTGGCAGGATTAAATTCAACCGAGGAATCAGGGAAAGACTCCTTATCAATTGAAGCAACACGAGGCGGAATAGCAGACCTCAGAATGTCATAGGGGTGCGCAGCCCAACGCGCTGATACTGCCGCTATGAGTTCGAGAGACTCTACTGTTGCGACGCTGTGTGGCGAAATAACCTTACTTATCGCCTTCAACGATGAGAGCTCTGACGCGGCTTGTCGCGATAGAACAAGAGCTTCTACTTCACGTCCATGAAAGGACACCTGTACACGAATTCCTGTGACAACCAACGGTGAAAGATTGTCGGGAATGAGATAGTCGAATTCCGAATCCAGATGAAAAACACCTGAATCAACCCAGACTCGTGCGATAGGAAGGTGCGAAGTACTACCTTCTGCCTTTGCCTTCGCTATCTCACTCTTGAGACGAAGTGGCCTCGTAAGTGCCACAGCTTGCAGACCTTGCGCTATTTAACAGCTGCTTGGAGCTCTGATACGCGATTGGTTGCTTCCCATGTGAAGTTAGGGAGCTCGCGACCAAAGTGACCATAGGCAGCAGTCTGAGAATAGATCGGACGCTTCAAGTTGAGATCGCGGATGATTGCTGCCGGACGAAGATCAAAGACAGATGTAACTGCATCCTGAATCTTCTGCACTGGAACAGTTTCAGTTCCAAATGTCTCAACAAATACTCCGACGGGCTGCGCTTTTCCGATTGCGTAAGCAACCTGAACTTCGCAACGGCGTGCAAGGCCAGCAGCTACTACATTCTTAGCAACCCAGCGCATTGCATATGCTGCAGAGCGATCTACCTTTGAAGGATCTTTACCGGAAAATGCTCCGCCTCCGTGGCGAGCCATTCCACCGTAGGTATCCACGATGATCTTGCGGCCTGTAAGCCCGGCATCTCCCATCGGTCCACCAATGACAAATCGACCAGTTGGGTTGATCAGTGTGCGCATATCCTTACGCGGCAAATCGATTTTCGCTAAGACTGGTTCAATAACTTGAGCAATAATCTCTGGTGTCAGCTGTTTTACGACATCTACCTCTTCGGCGTGCTGACTTGAGATCACAACGGTATCGAGTGCAATCGCCTTGTCGCCGTCATATTCAATCGTGACTTGAGTCTTGCCATCAGGGCGAAGATAAGGAAGAGCTCCTGATTTACGGACCTTGGAAAGCTGCTGAGCGAGTTCGTGAGCTAACCAGATAGGTAGTGGCATTAACTCTTTTGTGTCATCACAGGCATAACCAAACATCAAACCTTGATCGCCAGCGCCCTGTAGATCGAGTGGATCGGCAGCAGAGGCAACACGGTGTTCAAATGCATCGTCCACACCTTGTGCGATATCTGGTGATTGCTGACCGATAGAGATTGAAACTCCACAGCTATTTCCGTCGAAGCCTTTAACTGATGAGTCGTAGCCGATTCCGATAACAGTATCGCGGACAATTCCCATTACATCTGCGTATCCATTAGTTGTCACTTCTCCGGCAACGTGAACTTGACCAGTGGTGATGAGCGTTTCAACTGCTACGCGGCTAGTTGGATCTTGTTGCAGGAGTGAATCCAAGATTGCATCGGAAATCTGATCTGCGATCTTATCTGGATGACCTTCGGTAACGGACTCAGATGTAAATAGGCGTTTTGACATTGTCCTAACCTAACTGAAGCAGGGCTTCATCGAGTAGTTGGTGAGCTAGCGTGTCCTTGGTGGTCTGCGCCACCTTTATTGGTTCGCGCCCTTGAGTGAGGATAAATCCGTGAGTCGTCTCGCTATTAAAGATATCTCCCCCGGATACATCATTGAGATAGAGGATATCTGCACCCTTTGAGGTCATCTTCTCTGAGGCTACCGAAATATCCTCAGAAGTCTCTGCGGCGAATCCAATAATTATCTGGTCAGTTTTGAGCGCCGAAATAGTTCTCAAGAGATCTGGATTTTCAATCAACTCGATTGATGTGTAATCGGTCTTCTTAATCTTTGCATCAGCGACTTGTACCGGACGAGCATCTGCAACTGCAGCTGCCATCACCAATACATCTGTCTTAGGAAATTCCTCTTGTAAAGATTCAAGCATCTGTTTTGCACTCTCAACGTGAACGGTCCGAATTCCGTCAATATCGGGAAGTAGTACATTTGCGGAGATCAAGGTGACTTCTGCGCCACGTTGCTGTGCTGAACGCGCAACTGCATAACCTTGCTTTCCAGAGGATTGGTTACCGATGAAGCGCACCGGATCGATTGCTTCGCGTGTTCCTCCCGCAGTGATCAATACTTTCTTGCCTAGCAAATCAGAACGTGTTTGGGTGATTACTCCAAACTCTTCGAGTATGCGTGAGGTTTCAGGGAAGCGACCTTGGCCAACATCTCCTGATGTCAGTGCACCCGTGTCGGGGTCCATCACGTGATAACCACGCGAACGCAGAGTCTTCACATTGGATTGTGTTGCTTCGTCATTCCACATCTCAGGATGCATTGCCGGAACAATGAGTACCGGTGAACCAGATGCAAGAATGACGTTAGTTAAGAGGTCATCAGCACGGCCTGCGGTGATTCGGGCAATCAGATCTGCAGTCGCAGGAGCGATGATGATGAAATTTGATTTCTTGGCCAGTGATACATGTCGAACTTCCTCGACACTTTCAAAGACCTCGGTCGTAACTTTTCGGCCCGATAGCGCTTCCCATGTTGCAGAGCCAACGAAGTTCAAGCTTGATGGTGTGGGTACGACTGTGACACCGAAACCGAGATCACGCAGACGGCGCAAGAGATCACAGGATTTATAAGCTGCAATCCCACCACCAACACCGAGAATTACTTCACGGCCGAAACCTTGCATGGCGGTTCTTACCTAGGAATTAGGCTGTTGGTTCTAGATTTTCGATTGTCAAAAGTCCTTCGTTAATTTCGCGAAGTGCAATTGACAGTGGCTTCTCATGAACGTGAGTATCAACAAGTGGTCCAACATATTCAAGTAGACCTTCGCCAAGTTGTGAGTAGTACGCATTGATCTGACGAGCGCGCTTTGCTGCGTAGAGAACAAGGCTGTACTTAGAGCCAGCCTTGTCGAGAAGTTCATCGATTGGTGGATTTGTAATGCCATCCATATGTGCGCTCATGAGTGCTCCAATGTTGAGATCGGTATAACGCCTAATTAGGCAGACGCAAATTCTATCAGGGATGCGACTACCCCATCGACCTGCTCATTTACGAGGACTTTATCGAAAAACGAGGCAGCTGCCATCTCTTCTTGAGCCAAAGCCAGACGGGCTGCTCGGCGTTCAGGGCTATCGGTGCCACGACCTTCAAGACGCGATACAAGTTCTTCCCACGTTGGGGGCTCAAGGAAGACAAGGATTGCATCAGGAACTTTTGCTTTCACTTGCTTTGCGCCAGTGATTTCAATTTCAAGCAGAACACTCTTCCCACTCCGAAGAGATTCTTCAACAGCTTTACGAGGAGTTCCGTAGCGATTTCCCGCAAACTCTGCCCACTCGAGAAAATCATTGGAAGCAATGGCGGCATCAAACTCTTCATTAGAGAGAAAGTGGTAATCAACTCCATCAGTTTCATTAAATCGCGGAGCGCGAGTGGTAGCTGAAATACTGACAAAGAAGGGCGAAGAAACTTTGAGCGCCTTAGCCACTGTGCTCTTTCCAACTCCCCCAGGTCCTGACAAGACAACCAACTTTCCTCGTCTAGTTGCCGTAAGTGGAGTGAACTCAGCTTCGAGCGCCTGAAGTTGGTGGCGACCTAAGCCTTGAATTCGTCGAGTCAACGAAATATCAAGACGTTCCAGAATGCTCTTCGCTCGAATCTTTCCCACACCACTCATGGATTCAACTAACTCAAGGACTCGCATCTTGGCAATTGCCTGATCATCCTTAGACATATCAATCACGGCGGCGATAGAAAGTTCGCCCGTTTTCACTCGATTTTTTACTGCTGCGCGTATTTGACGAGACTCTTTCGCCTTCGCGAGGGCGCGCGATCTCTCTTCAGGAGTTAATTGTGGAGGTGCACCCATGGGATAAACCTAGTTGAGAATCTCATCTGCAATGGAACGGGCCTTAGCTGTCATCGCCGCCGTTCCTTCAGACCATGCCTTAGTGATGGGGCGTCCGATAACAACGTAGGAAGCGCCGGCAGAGATTGCATCCTTAGGAGTCATTGTCCGTTTCTGATCATCGCTTCCCGCTTCAGAAAGTGGGCGCACACCTGGCGTAATAATGTGTGGCTGTGGACCTACCGCTGATCTAATCGCTGAAATTTCCAGCGGTGAGCAGACAATCGCCTTAGCGCCAGCAGTGATGGACATTTTTGCAAGAGCCACTGCGCTTTCAAGAGCTGGATTTGAGTATCCAATTTCGAAGAGATCTTCTTCGGACAGTGAAGTCAAAATAGTCACTGCAGTTACATCAGTTGCCGGCACAGCATCGACTGCCGCCTTGACCATTGCGCGTCCACCTGATGCATGAACTGTGAGGAATTTTGGGGAAAGATTTGCAATCGCACGTGCCGCACCTTCAACTGTGTGCGGAATATCGTGAAGCTTGAGATCCAAGAAGATATCTGCATCGGTCTCAGATTTAATCGCACGGATACCTTCTTGTCCAAACGAAAGGAAGAATTCAAGGCCTAGCTTGTAGACGCTGACAGATTCTTGAGTTGCACTGACCCATTGCTTGGCAATATCTAAATCAGGAGTATCGACTGCCAGAACCATTGGAGCTTTCATTACGCCTCATCTCTATGTGCATATCCGATTGCTTGCTGCATTGTGGCAAAACCACGGGCAGCTAAAAGATCTGCAAGTTCTCTTTGAATCTGTATCGGGGCACTTGGATTTCCGAAGCTGGCAGTTCCGACTGAGACACCTGATGCGCCGGCAAGGATAAGTTCAAGTGCATCACGACCTGATGACACGCCTCCCATTCCTAAGATAGGTACCTTAGGTAAAGCTGCGTGAACTTGGTAGATGGCCCTAACGGCAACAGGTTTAATCGCAGGTCCAGAGAGCCCACCTGTTTTACCTCCAAGATGCGGCTTCATAGAATCAATATTGATAACCATTCCAAGCACAGTATTAATGAGAGCCAACCCGTCAGCGCCTGCATCGACCACTCCGCGCGCGATAGCAGGTAAATCTGTGACATCCGGTGAGAGCTTGGCAATTATTGGAAGGTCTCCCCCAATTGTTTTGCGGACACCATCAATGACGCGACGTGATGCATCGGGATCACACGCAAATACGAGCCCACGATTTTCTACATTGGGGCAAGAAATATTCACTTCAACCGCGCTGATACCTGAGACAGATCTCAATTTTCGAGCAAGAGTGGAATACTCTTCGACAGTTTCGCCTGCGATAGAGACAATCACGCGAGCCTTCTGCTCGAGAAGCCATGGAACGTCATTGGCTAAAAATGAATCAATACCAGGACCTTGGAGGCCGATCGAGTTGAGCATTCCGGATGGAGTTTCAGCCATACGTGGAGTTGGTCGTCCATGACGCGGCTTACTCATCACAGACTTTGTTACTACAGCTCCGATTTGATTGAGTGGAAAGAATTGTGCCAACTCTTTGCCGCTACTTGCGCAACCGCTAGCTGTGAAAATTGGAGCCGGGAACCATGCATTGCCAAGAGTTGTGGACATATCTACCGGAAGCGTCATGTGAGAGCCTCCGGTACTTTGCCCACTAAATCCCAACGCACGGAGGCGCCATCCATGACAGGGCCATCTATACAAGATCTCAGCATGGATGTCGAGCCATCTTCATTGCGCACGGGAAGAACACAGGTCATGCAAATACCCACACCGCATGCCATCGACTCTTCAACAGCGCATTGATGAATCACGCCGGTCTCTGCAACAAGTTCTGTAATCGCCGATAGCATCGCCATCGGACCGCATGAATAGATAACGTCGATATTGCGATCGCGAACGATATCGAGAAGATTTTCAGTGACTCGACCGGTTTCACCCATCGACCCATCTTCCGTATAAATCTTGAGGGAATTGACTGAACGTTTGCCTTCCATAGGTGCATAGATCTTTGAACCAACGCTAGCGCCGAGCAACATATCAACCTTGCAGCCTCGGCTCTTCAATACATCAGCCAGACCAAAGAGTGGTGCTGATCCATATCCACCGCCGATAAGAAGTGCGTTGATTGGTTCGGTGGGAATGCCGAATGCGGTTCCAAGAGGAGCGACGATATCAACCTCTGTGCCCTCTGGTTGTGCACAGAGCCACTTGCTTCCTTGGCCATGCGGGGCAACAATCAACTCCATAGTTCCACCATATTGAGAACTTTCAGATGTTCGTGAAATTGCAAAAGCGCGCCGGAGAATCATCTTTGACGTATCGCCGCCGACTTTGATTGCAACAAAATTTCCGGGGCGGCAGCTCTTTACTATGTCACCAACGTTAAGAAGAATTTGATGATAAGCACCAACGCGTTTATTTGAAACTACTGTGACGACTTCTTGGACTGCACTCTTGTTAATCGTTGCCATCAGCGTTTTAACCACTCTTGGATAGGTGCGACACTGAGCTCGCCAGCTTGTAACGCTTTAATGCCTTGGACAGCAGCGCTAAATCCAGCAGTTGTTGTGATGATGGGAATCGACCGCTGAACTGCGGCAGTGCGTATAGCCCAACCATCTGCTCGAGTACCACGGCCCACTGGAGTATTGATCACCAAGCTAATATCTCCCGCATTGAGCATTTCAACAATCGTCTTCTCGCCCATCGGACCTGTTCCTTGAGAGTTCTTTCGAACTCGCACTGTCGTCACACCATGTTGCGCAAGGAAATCTGCTGTTCCATCGGTTGCTAGGAGATGGAAACCGAGTGCCGCTAGCCCTTGAGCAGGTGCGATTCCATGCTTCTTATCTTTATCGGCAAGTGAGATGAATACAGTTCCGCTCTTCGGCAGTGGTCCAAATGAACTGATCTGTGACTTTGCATAAGACTCACCGAATGTGGCTGCAATTCCCATCACTTCACCAGTAGAACGCATCTCGGGCCCAAGTACTGCATCTACTCCCCGACCATCGACTCGTCGGAATCTATTCCACGGAAGGACAGCTTCTTTCACGCTAATTCCCTTTGCAACAGCATCACCTTCTGCAGGCAGCAAGCCTTCTTCGCGAAGCTGCGCGATAGAAGCTCCAAGGGAGATTCTGGCAGCAGCCTTAGCAAGTGGCACGCCCGTTGCTTTACTCACGAATGGAACAGTTCGTGATGCGCGAGGATTGGCTTCTAGGACATAGAGAATGTTCTCGGCCATAGCGAACTGAATATTGATGAGGCCGGAGACTCCAACACCTCGCGCAATCTTGAGCGTTGCATCTCGGATAGCATCTCTTTGTTCATCGGAGATAGTCATCGCTGGAAGCACGCAGGCGCTATCTCCTGAGTGAATGCCAGCTTCTTCAATATGTTCCATGATGCCACCGAGAAAGAGATCGTGGCCGTCGTAAAGTGCATCAACGTCGAGTTCGATTGCTGAATCTAGGAAACGATCGACAAGAACTGGGTGATCTGGCGTGATATCAGTTGCGCGAGAGATGAAGCCAGAGAGCGCCTCATCGTCGTAGACAATCTCCATTCCTCGACCACCAAGGACGAAGCTTGGGCGAACGAGGACTGGATAACCAATTCGATGAGCGATATCAAGAGCTTCCATCTGAGAAGAAGCCATGCCGAATTCAGGCGCAGTAAGTCCTTGATCTTTAAGAACCTGTCCGAAAGCTCCACGTTCTTCTGCCAAGTTGATTGCTTCAGGACTTGTTCCAAGAATGGTGACACCTGCTGCTTTCAATCCGGCAGCTAATCCAAGTGGAGTCTGTCCGCCAAGTTGCGTTATCACACCTAGCACCGGACCTGCCTGAGTCTCGGCGTGAACAATTTCGAGAACATCTTCAAGTGTGAGAGGTTCAAAGTAGAGACGATCTGAGGTGTCGTAATCGGTAGAGACTGTTTCCGGATTGCAGTTGATCATAATTGTTTCGTATTCAGCTGCACGCAGAGTAAATGATGCATGCACACACGAGTAATCGAACTCAATCCCCTGACCGATTCGGTTTGGTCCACTACCGAGAATGACGACTGCAGGCTTTGTACGTGCACGAACCTCAGTCTCTTCCTCGTAACTTGAATAGTGATAAGGCGTGAACGCTTCAAATTCAGCAGCGCATGTATCAACTGTCTTGTAAACCGGGCGGATATTGAGCTGATGACGTGCTTTGCGCACATCTGTCTCTGCAATATTTCGAATGAGTCCAATCTGCGCATCTGAGAAACCAGTTGTCTTCGCTAATCTGAGCAGCTCTAGGGATAACTCCCCTGGCTCTGCCAAAGTTCTAGCTACATCATTGATGATCTCAATCTGGCGCAGATACCAACGATCAATCTTCGTCGACGCGAAGACCTCATCCATAGTTGCACCGAGCCAGAGAGCTCTCTGCACTTGCTGAAGTCGATACTCGGTAGGCATCTTCATCGATTCAAGCAGGCTCGACTTCTCATCAGAAGAACGTGGAGGAGTAAAGGTGAAGATAGCTTCCTTACGTTCGAGTGATCGGAGTGCCTTCATGAGAGCTTCAGGAAATGAGCGACCAATTGCCATCGCTTCGCCAACGCTCTTCATGGTGGTTGTCAGGCGTGGGTCCGCATCCTGGAACTTTTCAAATGCGAATCGCGGCGCTTTCACAACTATGTAATCGAGTGTTGGTTCAAAGGATGCTGGTGTTACCTGAGTAATGTCATTCTTAATCTCATCGAGCGTGTATCCAATTGCCAATTTGGTTGCAATCTTTGCAATAGGAAAACCAGTTGCCTTAGATGCCAAAGCGCTTGAGCGAGAGACACGAGGGTTCATCTCAATTACGATGATTCGGCCAGTATCAGGATTCACTGCAAATTGAATGTTACATCCACCGGTATCTACACCGACTTCACGGATAATTGATATCGAAAGATCGCGAAGTTTCTGATACTCAACGTCAGTTAGAGTCAACGCTGGTGCTACGGTAATTGAGTCACCTGTATGAACACCCATTGGATCTATATTTTCGATACTGCAGACAATCACGACGTTATCAACCTTGTCGCGCATTACTTCTAATTCATACTCTTTCCATCCGATGATGGATTCTTCGATAAGAACCTCGCATGTTGGGCTATGTCGAAGACCAGCGCCGGCTATCTGTCTGAGTGTCTCCTCATCAAAGGCGATTCCTGACCCAAGTCCGCCCATAGTAAATGAAGGTCGGATTACGACTGGGTAATTCAATTGTGCGACAGCGCCCATGACATCATCCATCGTGTGGCAGATGATGGAACGCGCCGACTCTCCCCCGATCTTCTCAACAATTCCTCTAAAGAGTTCACGGTTCTCTCCGCGTTCGATTGCTGCAACATCGGCGCCAATCAGCTTTACGTTGTACTTGGCCAGTGTGCCGGCCTCGAAAAGACCGATGGCAGCATTCAGGGCTGTCTGTCCACCCAGCGTTGCTAGAACTGCATCTGGTCGCTCCTTTGCAATGATACGTTCGATAAATTCAGGTGTAATCGGTTCGATATAAGTAGCGTCCGCAAATTCAGGATCAGTCATGATGGTAGCTGGATTGGAATTAACTAAGATGACGCGAATTCCTTCGGCGCGCAGAACACGACAAGCTTGAGTTCCTGAATAATCGAATTCACAGGCTTGGCCGATAACAATCGGACCTGAACCGATAACGAGAACGCTCTTAATTGACATATCGCGAGCCATTAGAGCGCCTCAACTTTTCTTGGGTAACGCACCATCAAATCAATGAAGCGATCGAAGAGATAGGCAGCATCGTGAGGACCTGCAGCGGCCTCTGGGTGATACTGAACGCTAAATGCTCCACGTTCTGAAAGTTCAAGACCTTCTACAACCCCATCGTTCAGTGAAACATGCGTTACCTGTCCAGGGCCATACACAGTTGAGAAATTACCTTCTGTTGGTGCCTGAAGTGCAAAGCCATGGTTATGCGCCGTAATTTCCACTTTACCTGTTTTGCGATCGAGAACCGGTTGATTAATCCCGCGATGACCGAATTGCAACTTATATGTTTCAAAACCCAGTGCGCGACCAAGTATCTGATGACCAAAACAAATTCCGAAGACTGGTATTTCTTCAGCAAGTACCTTCCGTACGAGATCGATAGTCTCGGTCATCGTTGCAGGATCTCCTGGGCCATTAGAGAGAAAGACCCCGTCGGGGTTAACGGCCTGAATCTCTTCGAAGGTTGAGTTGTATGGCATGACATGAACCTCTATGCCACGTTCTGCCATAGCGCGAGGAGTTGCACCTTTAATTCCAAGATCGAGCGCTGCAACAGTAAATCGCTTCGGACCGATAGCCGGAACAACATAAGTCTGCGAAGTAGAGACATCGTCGCTGAGATAAGCCCCGCTCATAGCTGGTTGTTTCCGAACTTCGATAACCATCTCTTCGCGGGAAAGCTCGAGCCCGGAAAAGATACCAACTCTCATCGCTCCACGGTCGCGCAGATGTCTTGTAATGGCGCGAGTATCTACACCTTGGATTCCAATGATTCCTTGATTGATAAGTTCTGCCTCTAAATCGTTCTCACTACGCCAGTTACTTGTCAGCGTGGATGGGTTTCGCACAACAAAACCAGCCACCCAATACTTCTTAGATTCATTATCGAAAGCATTGACGCCAGTATTTCCAATATGGGGCGCAGTCATTACAACAACTTGCTTGTGATACGAGGGATCAGTCAAAGTTTCTTGATAGCCTGTCATTCCTGTTTGGAAGACAGCTTCACCAAATGTCTTGCCAGTAGTGGCCCACGAAGATCCTTCGAAGATTCGTCCATCGTCGAGTACGAGAAATGCTTTACTCATGCGTGGCTCCCCTCGAAAACAACTCTGCCTGCGAAAATTGTTGCCAGTACTCGACCAGGCAACTCCATTCCATGGAACGGAGTATTGCGACTACGTGAGGCTACTAGGTCTCTATCCACTCGGAATAGCTGCGTTGGGTCCATCACAGCTAAATGTGCTGGAGCACCAACCTTGAGTTCTTGTCCTTGGTTTGCGTAGCGTCCAATCCGCGCCGGCGCGTAACTCATACGCTCAGCGACAGTTGCCCAATTCATGAGCCCGGTCTCAACCATTGTCTTATTGACAATACTCAGTGCAGTTTCAAGTCCCAACATTCCAAAAGAAGCTTCTTGCCATTCGCACTCTTTTGTCTCAGCTGGGTGAGGTGCGTGATCTGTTGCAACAATATCGATGGTTCCATCAGCTAGCGCTTCGCGGAGTGCCATCACATCAGCCTCTGTACGCAAAGGAGGATTCACCTTAAATACCGGGTCATAACTTCGTGCCAATTCATCTGTGAGAAGCAGATGATGCGGAGTTACTTCAGCTGTGACGTCGATTCCGCGAGCCTTAGCCCAACGAATAATTTCTACGCCACCGGCAGTTGTGAGGTGACAGATATGTAGACGTGATTGGACGTGATCTGCAAGGAGAACATCGCGGGCAATGATTGCTTCTTCAGCAATTGCTGGCCAACCTTTCAGACCCAGTTGCGAAGAAACTACTCCTTCATTCATCTGTGAACCTTGCGTAAGTCTCGGTTCCTGCGCATGTTGCGCAATCACTCCATCAAACTTCTTTACATATTCGAGAGCGCGACGCATTACCAATGGATCGAAGACGCAGTGTCCGTCATCACTAAATACTCGTACTCGAGCGACTGAATCTGCCATCGCGCCGATTTCAGCAAGATGCTCGCCCTCTAAGCCACGGGTTACTGCGCCAATGGGGAAGACATCAAGCATCCCTGCCGATTGACCTAGGCGAAAAACCTGTTCGACTACCCCTGCAGTGTCGGCGACGGGAGATGTATTTGCCATTGCGCTGAGCGCCGTAAATCCACCTTTAACTCCCGCGCGCGATCCAGATTCGACGGTCTCTGCATCTTCTTTTCCTGGTTCGCGCAGGTGGGTATGAAGATCCACCAAACCTGGGAGAAGGATTGCCTTGGATGCATCAATCTTTTCTGCGCCTTCTGTCTTGATAGTCGCTGCAATCTCAGCTATGACACCATCTTTAATGAGGAGATCAGATTTCTTGCCATCAGGAAGAGTTCCTCCTGAGATGAGAATTGTTGAACTCATTCTGATGCTCCAATCTCTTGAGAACCCGCAAGCAATAGGTAAAGGATGGCCATTCGAACGCTCACGCCATTAGTTACCTGCTCAAGAATTACCGATCTCGCGCTATCGGCGCTATCGGCGGTAATTTCTAAACCACGGTTCATCGGGCCAGGATGCATCACGATGGCATTTGGCTTCATTCGCTTGAGTCGATCTCTATTGAGACCGAAGTAGCGGGAATATTCGCGAGCATTTGGAAAGAAGAGTTCAGTCATTCGCTCAAGTTGAATTCGCAGCATCATGACCGCATCCACTGATTCAATAACAGAATCGAAGTCAAATGAGACCGATACAGGCCACAATTGGACGCCAACAGGGAGAAGAGTTGGAGGTGCAACCAAGGTTACCTTCGCACCCAACTTGGTGAGTAGAAGAACGTTTGAACGTGCCACGCGAGAATGTAGAATATCCCCCACGATTGCAATGTGAAGACCGGTGAGATCATCACCTCCGTGAGCAAGATGTTTGCGGATTGTGAAAGCATCGAGCAAAGCTTGGCTGGGATGTTCATGTGTGCCATCTCCAGCATTAACTACTGAGCCAGCCATCCATTGACTATCTGCTAATCGTTGAGCCGCACCAGAAGCGCTATGGCGAATGATGACTGCATCTGCACCCATTGCCTGAAGAGTCTGCGCAGTATCTTTGAGCGATTCACCTTTACTGACACTCGATCCCTTCGCAGAGAAGTTAATAACATCTGCAGATAGCCGCTTTGCAGCAGCTTCAAATGAGATGCGAGTGCGCGTTGAATCCTCTGCAAAGAGATTGACGATGGTTCTGCCTCGCAAAGTCGGCAGCTTCTTCATCGGTCCATCTGAGACTCGAGCCAACTCTTCAGCGGTATTGAGGATTTGCAGGGCATCGGATTTGGAGAGGTCCGCAATTGAGAGAAGGTGGCGCATTACTTCACCCCTTCTTCAAGAGAGACAGCATCTATGCCATCGAGCTCCGTGAATTGAACTTTAATAATCTGAGAGGGTGAAGTGGGAAGGTTTTTACCGACATAGTCAGCCTTAATGGGAAGTTGGCGATGCCCACGGTCAATCAGAACTGCAAGTTGAACAGTCTTAGGTCTACCAATTTCACCGAGTGCATCGAGCGCTGCTCGGATGGTGCGACCTGAGAAGAGGACATCATCAATAAGAATAATGTTGCGGTCTTCAACTCCTAATGCAGGAATTTCAGTAGGCATCAAGGCGCGAGGTGGGCGCATGCGAAGATCATCGCGATGCAGAGTGATATCCAGGGTCCCGCACTGAACGGGCCTGCCTTCGATTGATTCAATATTGGTCGCAATTCGAGCAGCTAAATGAGCACCCCGAGTTGGGATTCCGAGAAGGGTGATGGATTCAGAACCAGAGTTACGTTCGAGAATCTCATGGGAAATACGGGTAATCGCTCGTGCCATATCTGGCGCCGGCAGGGCAAGGCTCATGTCAATCTCCTTCCCCGCCTCGCAGGACGGGTCGTTAAAGGATGTTGGCGGGAGTTTAGCACTTAAGTTCGAGGCTCTGTGGATTGAAGAAATTCGTGCCTTCAGGCTCACTTAGCGTCCGCAGATGACTACACCTATGAATATCGACCACGTTTGCGCACGTCTTCGGGATATCCGCAGATCCAAATCTCTCTCCCTGAGCGATGTTGAAGTACTGAGCAAAGGAGAACTCAAAGCTGTTGTCCTGGGTTCCTATGAAAGAGGCGCTCGTACCTTGAGCGTCAAGCGGGCGATTGCCATTGCGCAGCTTTATCAAGTCTCCGTTACTCAACTATTCGGCGATGAAGCACCAATAGAGATTGTGAATGTATCCAAAACCGTGATCGACCTGCGGGCTATCAATAAACGGGCACAGAGCCCTGACCATCCACATCATGCGAAATATCTTTTGCTTGCTCGGTTAGCTCAACGAATAACGCGTTCGCGTCAGGACTGGAACGGTGAAGTGCTCTCTATACGCCAGGCGGATTTGGAGACGCTCAGTCTGCTCTTCGAAGAACCAATCTCGAAAATACTTCTTTGGCTAGATGATGAACGTGTATTACTTAAGAATCGAAACTCTCAAGAAGCAAAGAGTTAGATAGCGATGCTCTCTTTAATGGAAGAGATACGCCCTAAGACACCGTGAATATACCCAGCTGATTCATCTGTTGAAAGTTCTTTCGCCAATGTGAGAGCTTCATCAATTGCGATGCCATCATCGAGATCCGAACTCCATACGATCTCATAGATTCCAAGACGAAGAATATTTCGATCAACCGCCGGTAGGCGATCCATATCCCAACCCTGCGCGTAGGTTGCAATCAGTTCATCAATTTTGCGCTTGTTATCGGTTACGCCAGCAATCAATAGCTTTGTAAATTCACGGATTGGGCGCGCATCGGGACCTTCTTCGACAACGTCACGAAGAGTGAGCAAATCTGCGGCAGAAGCACCACGAATATCAGCCTCGTAGAGTAGATCTAGAGTCTGTTTACGGGCTTTGCTGCGAGCTGACACTAGTTGGCGCGACCCTGATATGAACCGTCTCGAGTGTCAACCATGACAACTTCATCCTGCTTGATAAAGAGCGGAACCTGAATCTGAATTCCAGTCTCAACAGTTGCTGGCTTTGTTCCACCAGAAGAGCGATCTCCTTGAAGACCTGGTTCGGTGTAGGTAACTTTGAGCGCAACTGAAGCAGGAAGTTCGATATAGAGCGGATTGCCCTCGTGAATCGCAACGATAGCTTCAGTGTTCTCAAGCATGTAATTAGCTGAATCGCCGACGGTCGCTGCCGAAATCGTCATCTGATCAAAGTTAACGTTATCCATAAATACAAAATCATCGCCTTCCTTGTAGAGGAAGTTCATCTCGCGCTTTTCAAGAATTGCAATTTCAACCTTAACGCCTGCATTGAAAGTCTTATCGACAACTTTGCCAGTCATAACCTGCTTCAACTTGGTGCGAACGAATGCTGGTCCCTTACCTGGCTTTACATGCTGGAATTCGACAACAGTCCATAGCTGACCTTCAATATCAAGGGTCATGCCGTTCTTTAGATCATTTGTTGTTGCCACGATTACTCCAGTTCATGCCTTCGCCAACCGAAGGTCAATAGATAGCAGAGTTTACCGTATCTCTTTAGGAGACTAACGCCTTCAAGGCGATGAGGGCCAAGACATAGGAATTGGGACCGAAACCACCAATCGTTCCATTGGCTACGCCAGAAATCACAGATGTATGTCGAAACTCTTCTCGAGATAGCGGATTAGAAAGATGCACTTCAATCAGTGGAGATTTCACCAACTCTGCGGCGTCACGAATAGCGTATGAGTAATGAGTAAAGGCAGCAGGATTGATGATCACAGGGGTGTTGGTATCTGCAGCCTCATGGAGCCAACCAATGATCTCGGCTTCATCATTACTTTGGCGCACATCAGCTTCAAAACCATGTGTCTTAGCCGCGCTCTCAATATGAGAAACGAGTGCCGGGTAAGTCATGTCTCCATAAATCGAAGAATCACGAATATCAAGACGACCAAGATTTGGACCGTTAAGAACTAGTACCTTCATTGCGCAAGCCTCTCATATGCCTTGACGAGCTCGCTCTCAATTGGATTCTCTAAGCGTTGTGTCTTTCCTATCTCAGTAATCACGACAAATCGCAAGGTCTTTCCACGGCTCTTCTTATCCAGCTTCATTGCTGCATGTAGCTCTGGCCACTCCGAACCAGAATATGTGACAGGCAGGCCAACGGCGCTAAGGATTCTTAGGTGAGTATCTCTCACATAACTAGAGATAAGTTGCAATTGCTCAGCAAGATTAGCTACGTACGCCATGCCAATTGCTACGCATTCACCGTGACGTAATGAGTAGCGCGACAACAATTCGACGGCGTGCCCAAAGGTGTGCCCGTAGTTGAGGATTTCTCGGTCGAAACTCTCTTTGAAATCACCAGAAACTACTCGCGCCTTAACGGCTACGGATCTTTCAATAAGTTCCAGAGTGATCTCTTGCGAGCTGCGCACATCCGCCAAGTTTTTCCCCTCAAGAAGCTGGAGAATTCTGCCGTCCGCGATGAATCCACACTTGATAACTTCGGCCAACCCAGCGGCAAAATCGCGATCGGAAAGCGACGCCAACCAGGTGGGATCGATGAGAACAGTTATCGGAGAATGAAATGCGCCAATCAAATTCTTTCCGTAATCACTATTGATTCCAGTCTTTCCACCAACTGCTGCATCAACCATTCCTGCAACAGTTGTCGGGATAGCAACCCAATCAAGACCTCTGAGCCAACTTGCTGCAAGGTACCCGGCGAAGTCAGTGACTGCTCCCCCACCTATTCCTACGACAAGATCTGAACGAGTAAATCCTGCAGCTCCTAACCAATTCCAAGCCTGCTGAAGTGTTGCGATAGATTTTCCGGCTTCACCGTCAGGCACAGGTAGGTAGAGAAACTCAGCATCGCCAGAATCGAATTGCGGAATTCGATCTTTCATCGCTTCACTAAAAATTACTGCCACACGAGAGCGGTCCTGGGTCAAAACCTTTAGCTCAGCAAGGTAATCAGATCCAATGACGACGTCATACTCACGATCTGCAGATATGTGAATCTTTTTCATCCAATGACCTCCAGCACAAGCGAGACAACCTCGGATTCGGACTTCTCATTGACATCAATAATCGAATCAGCAATCGATTCATAAATAGGTCGGCGTACCTCCATAAGCGTCTGCCATTGCCCACGCGGGTTATGAAGTAAGAGTGGACGATCTCGATTGAATCCGATTCGTGGTGCAACAGCAGCGAGAGAAATGTCGAAGTAGATAACAGGAGATGCAATTGCTCGCAAGGCCGATTGCGCATCCATGGATATCGGAGCGCCACCACCCAGTGCAAGAACAGTCCCGTCGGTCAAAAGTTCATCCCTGAGAACTCTCTTCTCAATCGCACGAAATTCGACTTCGCCATCTTCAAGGAAGATATCGGAAACTGTTTTTCCAGTGGTTTCCTCGATTACTTGATCCGTATCTCTAAAAGGAATCTGCAATTTTTCCGCTACCAGTTGACCAATTGTTGTCTTACCTGAACCCATAGGACCTATCAAAATGACGCGCGGAGCCATAGCGTTTACTTGAAGCGCAGATTCTTCATATAGGACTCGTAGTTGCGGCGCACTTCTTGTACTGAATCCCCGCCAAACTTCTCGAGAACAGCTTCAGCTAACACCAAAGCAGCCATAGCTTCAGCGACAACACCTGCGGCAGGAACTGCGCAGACATCTGAACGCTGATTAATTGCCTTCGCTGCTTCACCGGTCTTCACATCAATAGTATCGAGCGCTTTAGGGACTGTAGAAATTGGCTTCATCGCAACAGAGATACGTAGGATCTCACCGTTAGACATTCCACCTTCGGTACCGCCAGCTCGATCAGTGCGACGTTGGATTGCGCCATCTGAACCGCGTTCAATTTCATCGTGAGCAACTGATCCACGACGAGTTGCTGTGCGGAAACCGTCACCGATTTCAACGCCCTTAATTGCCTGAATTCCCATCATCGCACCAGCAAGGCGTGCATCGAGACGGCGATCCCAATGCACATGAGAGCCAAGTCCAGGTGGGAGGTTGTATGCAAGCACTTCACATACCCCACCAAGAGTGTCACCATCTGAATGCGCGCTTTCAATTTCAGCAATCATGAGAGCACTGGTCGCAGGATCTGTACAGCGAACAGGATCTTCATCGATTCGATTCATATCACCTTCGCTCGGAAGCGAGTACGAATCAGGAATGCGAACAGAACCAATAGAAACTACATGGCTCAAAATAGTTATCCCGACAGCTTGTTGTAGGAAATTTCGAGCAATCGCACCCAGTGCCACTCGTGCAGCAGTTTCACGAGCGCTTGCACGCTCAAGAATGGGACGAGCATCATCAAAATCATATTTCTGCATTCCCACTAAATCTGCGTGTCCGGGACGAGGGCGCGATAAAGGAGCGTTGCGCGCGAGATTTTCAATCTCATCAGCAGGAACTGGATCTGCCGACATGACCTTCTCCCACTTAGGCCATTCGCTATTTTCAACCTGTACGGAGATCGGACCACCTTGAGTTACACCAAGACGCACACCACCAAGAATAGAAACTTTGTCAGCTTCAAAATTTTGGCGGGCACCGCGGCCAACGCCTAGACGGCGGCGAGCTAGATGAAAATCAATATCTTGGGTTGTTATAGCAACATGGGCAGGCATGCCTTCGATAATTGCCGAAAGGGCCTGTCCATGAGATTCACCAGCTGTAATCCAACGCATGGGCATATTCTTGCAGATAGACGCTCATTCGTGTGCCTCATTACAACGGACTGAGTATGCGAACTCCGAGAACTGCGCCACATAGGGCAGGTGCGAAGGCGATATCTCCCTTAATCCCACGATGGTGAATCACATGGAGTGCAATCGAAAGGCTTGAGATCGCAAAAACATAGAGCAAATATTCACCGATGAGGTATCTGCCAATCAATGCATTCACGATGACGAGTGCAAGTTTGGTATCTCCAAACCCACAACCGGAAATCCCCGTGAATGCCGCAGTGCAGAGCGAGCTCACAAGAAAGAACTCGAAGTTGAACTTCACGTCGCCTTCACAGATGGTGATGATGAGTAGTCCCAGAACCCAAACGTTAGGAATTCTTCGACTTTTGATATCTATATAAGAAATCACTACAAGAATGAGTGCAGTAAGCATTCAGCGAAGATACAGAGAAATAACTCATCCTCGACTAGCACTGTGGATTAACGTGCAGCTTTGACCAAAACAGTGCGCAGATGTTCAGCTAGACCAGCCCGATCGAGCGGTTTCCCTAGAACGATTTCTAATTGATCGATACCTTGATACAAGAGAAGCTCAAGTCCATTAATAACCTTGCCACCGCAATCACTCCATCTTTGGGCGAGCTCGGTAGGCCACGGTTTGTAGATGACATCAAAGAGAGTTGCTGCGATGCCCGGGTGAACAGAATTGGCTAAGAGATCGGCAGCTCCTGCCGGTGTTGTGTTGACAACCAGATCATAAGGAGAGAAATCGACATCCAAACTCCATCGATGGTATTCAAAAGATGAATTCACGATCGCAGACTGAAGAGCTTCTTGCCTCACACTTGACCGTCCCAGCACATGAATATTCTTTGAGATTGCATCCAATGCTCCAGTGACTGCACGTGCCGTCCCTCCGGCTCCGAGGATGAGAACCGAATGCAGTTGAGTGATTCCAGCGTTATCAAGAGCGGCAATGAGACCACTTCCATCAGTGCTCGTTAGGTTCCACGAATTTTCAATCTTGAAGAGAGTGTTACCAGATTGAATTCGATGGGTAAGACCATCGGCCTTCACATCAAGTGCAAGAACTTCTTCCTTAAGGGGCATGGTTAATGAGAGATAGTCAAAATCATCAGAGGATTTGGCGATGAACTGCGCAAGTTCTCCTGACGGAACATCAATAGCGCTGTACGTGCCAGCTATACCAAGAAACTCAAAGGCCGCCTTATGCATGACCGGAGAGAGCGAATGAGAGATTGGCGAACCAAGAACTGCACCACGTATCACTTATTGCTCCTAAATTTTCCGGCCCGTAAATTCTTCGTATATTCAATCTTCCAATTGTTGAACTCATTGATATCACTAGTGAAACGAGTATCAAACGGTGCAACAGTGATGAAATATAGCCAATCCCCTGCTTGCGGTCTTACTGCGGCGCGCAGTGCATTGGATCCCGGATTGTTGATAGGGCCTGGTGGCAATCCATATCTCTTATAGGTGTTGTATGGAGAGTTGATAAGAGTAGATTGCGTACTCAGAAAGACACTTCCGCGCGACTTCTTTACATAGTGGACCGTTGAATCAAATTGGAGTGGCATCCCTTTAGTCAGGCGATTACGGATTACCTGCGAGATCTTCTTAAAATCCTCTTCGTTTCCTTCTGCTTGAACCAAGGACGCGATAATGAGTAGTTGCTGAGGAGAAAATTTTTCTGGCGAAGAGAAGAGTCCCGCACTGCGCATCTCCTTTTCTGCTCGATCCACCATCGATTGGATTGCGACCAGAGCTGAAGTTCCCTCTGCGAAGCTATATTGAGCCGGGAAGAGGAGTCCTTCTAAATAATTGAAACCCTGAGGTATATTTACTAATGCAACCGCCTTGGAGACTTCCGAAGCCGACATTCCTGCTTTATTGAATTGCGGAAGAATCTCAGAGAGCCAAGCACCCTCCACAATATTGATAAGTCCTGTTATCCGTGAAGAGTCAAGCAATTGATCGAGCGCATCTTTGGCGCATATTCCACGGTCGATGGCATGAATGCCGGGAGCTACTAATTGCGAACGAGGATCTCCAACTGCAACACGAAAGTACGATTCGGCTGATTTAGTGACTCCTGCTGTGAAGAGTGATTGTGCGATCGAGGAACCTGATTCTCCCGAACTTACCTTGATATTCACTCGCTCTTGAGAATTCGTCCCACAAGCGAAATCAGGCGCAGATGAGCCTGGAAGGCGAATGAAGTGCAGAGAGAGCGTTGCGACACAAAGAAGTGAGAGGGCTACCGCGACACGGAACAGTGCAGAACTACCCCAGATTTTCACTCAGAAGCCCTTGCTCCAAAATTGCAACAGCTGCCATGGCATCAATGAGTTGCTTTGAATCTCGTGAAGAAACTCCCGCTTCTTTCAACTTCTTCTGGGCGCTCACCGTAGACAGTCGCTCATCAATTAAGTGAATTGGAAGATCCGAAAGTTCTTTGAGGGTAGCCACAAAGCTATCAACCTTCTCAGCGCTCTCCCCTGTCGAACCAGACATATTTACAGGCATGCCCACATAGATTGCAATGGGTTCATGTTCGGTGAGAAGGGCAGATATTTCTGATGTGAAACTCTTGGATTTTGTCTCTAAAACACAGAGTGGTGAGGCAAGAATTCCATCAGGATCACACAGTGCAACGCCAGTTCGCAAATCACCATAATCAAAGGCGATACGTCGACCTCGCTTGCTCATTACTTCCCTGAGATTGAATCTGCGATTGCTGCCAGAGCTGCTTGTGACTTCGATGCATCAGTTCCGCCACCTTGTGCGAAATCATCTTTACCGCCACCGCCACCGCCAAGAATGGTTGAACCAATCTTTACCAACGCCCCAGCCTTTAGCCCTGCGGCCTTTGCTGCATCACTGATTGCAACTACTAAGACTGGCTTACCTTCATTTGCGCTGATTAGAGCAACCGCAGACTGAGGGGCGCGCGCCTTCAAGTCGATAGCAATCTTGCGCAGATCATCGCCTGTAATTCCATCAGGAAGTAATGCAGTGACCGTTGTTGTTCCATTAAGGACAACAGCTGTATCGGCAAGTGTTCCTATCTGGCTCATTGCCTGCGCCGAACGTACGCCTGCAAGTTCCTTCTCGATATCTTTGATCTTTACAAGAAGATCTGAAATTCTTTCTGGGAGTTCTTCCGTACGAGCACCCTTAACAATTTCCGTAAGCGAATTGAGCAACACATGCTCACGTGCCAAGAATTTATAGGCATCAACACCCACCAGCGCTTCAACGCGACGAACGCCGGCGCCAACAGATGATTCGCTCAGCAGCTTTACAACACCTAATTGCCCCGAACGTTCAACGTGAGTTCCACCGCAGAGTTCACGAGCCCAATCTCCAACGCTGACAACGCGGACTTGATCGCCGTACTTCTCACCGAATAGAGCCATCGCGCCAATCTTCTTTGCCGCATCTTGCGTCATGGTCTCTGCAGTGACAGCAAGGTTATCGAGCAAGAGCGTATTAACGCGCGATTCAACTTCATTGAGAACAGAATCTGGAACCGCGCCTGTCGATGGGAAATCGAAACGGAAGCGACCCGGTGAGTTCTCTGAACCAGCCTGAGTTGCGGTTTCGCCGAGAATTTCACGGAAAGCTTTATGGACCATATGTGTTGCAGTATGTGCGCGCGAGATTGCATGACGACGCTCAAGATCAATGGCTGCAAGTGCCTGTGAACCGGTTGTCACCTCACCTGAAATAACTCGGCCTCTGTGAACTGAAAGTCCGTTGACGGGATTTTGAACATCTTCAATTTCAATGACAGCACCTGTTGCAAGAGTGATGCGTCCGCCATCTGCCAGCTGTCCGCCACCTTCTGCATAGAAAGGTGTGCGATCAAGAACAATTTCAACATCTTGCCCAGATATGGCTGACGAAACGCTCATGCCATCAACGAGAATTCCATTGATGGTCGACTCTGTCTCATTGTGTGTATATCCAACAAATGAGGAAGCACCCTTTGAATCAGCAATCTTTTTGTACTCCGATAGATCCGTATGACCACTCTTCTTTGCCTTCGCATCAGCTTTGGCACGGTCGCGCTGCTCGTTCATGAGACGGCGGAAACCATCTTCATCAACTTCTAGACCTTCTTCGCGAGCCATTTCTAGAGTGAGATCAAAGGGGAATCCATAAGTATCGTGAAGCTTGAAGACTTCTTCACCAGGAAGAACGTTCTTCTTGCTCGACTTAAGTTGGGTCGATGCCATATCAAAGATCTGAGTTCCAGCCTTCAGGGTTTCAAGGAATGACTCTTCTTCAGCAACCGATACTGCAAGGATGCGCTTCTGATCTGCAATGAGTTCAGGATATTGCGGTCCCATTGCGCCAATTGCTGCAACAGTAAGTTCAGACATGATTGGATCGTTGACCCCCATAAGACGCATATTTCGAATGGTGCGTCGCATCATGCGGCGAAGTACATAACCGCGACCTTCGTTACCAGGCGTTACTCCATCACCAATCAACATCGCTGATGTGCGGGCATGGTCTGCAACGACGCGCAGTGATACATCTGTGTTCTGTGACTTTCCATAGTTAACACCCGCAAGAGCAGATGCCTTCTTAAGAATCTGCATCGTGGTATCGATTTCATAGATATTTTCAACGCCCTGCAAGAGAGCTGCTGTGCGTTCCAGACCTAAACCGGTATCAATGCTCTTGGCAGGAAGTTCGCCGAGAATTGGGTAGCCATCTTTTCCGCCACCTGCTCCACGTTCATTCTGCATGAAGACGAGGTTCCAAACCTCCATATAGCGATTTTCATCTGCGATAGGACCGCCTTCAACTCCATATTCAGGTCCACGGTCGTAATAAATTTCAGAACAAGGACCACATGGTCCCGGAACACCCATGGACCAGAAGTTATCTGCCATGTCGCGACGTTGAATTCGCTCGCGTGGAATACCAATCTTCTTATGCCAAATATCGGCTGCCTCATCATCGTCGAGATACACAGTTACCCAGAGACGTGATTCCGGGAAACCATAACCGCCATCGGCAATTGGACGAGTCAGGAGTTCCCAAGCGAGAAAAATCGCTCCCTCTTTAAAGTAATCACCGAATGAGAAGTTTCCGCACATCTGGAAGAACGACGCATGTCGGGTGGTCTTTCCCACCTCATCGATATCGAGAGTACGGACACATTTTTGAACAGATGTTGCGCGCGTATACGGCGGCGTTACTTCACCTAAGAAGAAGGGCTTGAAAGGCACCATTCCTGCATTGACGAGAAGTAAGTTGGGATCATCTGCAATCAGCGAAGCAGATGGAACAACGGTATGCGTAAGACCTTGACGATTTTCACTTTCAAAGAAGCGCAGCCAGCGCGAGCGGATCTCGGCGGATTCCACTAGTCAGATTTTTTCTTCGACTTGCGGCCTTTACTGATGGTTGCAGCGCTCAGTAACGCTCCAGCAACTCGGCCAGTAGGGCTTGCCATAAAACCAGTTGTTGCGTCGGTGACCTTGGTTGTTACTTCTTCTACATTCTTGGTGATCTTTGCGATGCTTTCGAGAGGCCCGTTGATGAGTTCAAGGGTGCGGGTCGACTCGTTGAGCAGTGGAGTTGTGTCATCGGTAAATGCCTTGAGTGAGGTCTTCGCCTCATCGATGAACTTGCTGACACGAAAGACCGTATACGCGACAGCTACGGCGATCACAAAGAGTGATGCCGCGGCAATAATCGTTGCAATTCCGCCTGGACCCATGGTTATTAGCCTACCTGACTTACTCCTTTGGAGGAGTCCAATCGATGGCCGCTTCCTTTCGTTGCGCAGGAGTAATTGGTGTTGGTGCGCCAGTGAGTGGATCCCCACCACTTGCAGTCTTTGGAAACGCAATTACTTCACGGATTGAATCAGAACCAGTGAGAAGTGCGCATACTCGGTCTAATCCGAGAGCGATTCCACCATGTGGTGGAGGTCCGTAATTAAATGCCTCAAGGAGGAATCCAAACTTGCTCTGTGCTTCCTCATCAGAAAGGCCGATAACAGTGAAGACATCCTTCTGGATATTTCGATCATGGATACGGATAGACCCACCACCGAGTTCAGTGCCGTTAAGAACAATGTCATATGCATAAGCAAGCGCAGTTGCAGGATCTGATTTAAATGTCTTAACGAACTCTGGCTTCGGACCAGTAAATGGATGGTGCACGGCAGTCCAACCGCTCTCAGTTGGCTCGAACATTGGCGCATCAACTACCCAAAGGAATTCCCATGAACCTTGATTAATCAGATTGCAACGCTTTCCAATTTCAAGACGCGCAGCACCAAGAAGTTGCTGAGAAGATGAACGTTCACCGGCTGCGAAGAAGATGGCATCTCCTGGCTTTGCACCAACCAGTGCTGCAATTCCTGATTGTTCGTCTTCGGAAATATTCTTTGAAACGGGACCACCTAAGGTTCCATCTGCATTGACGAGAATGTATGCAATTCCCTTGGCACCGCGTGCCTTTGCCCAATCCTGCCAAGCATCGAGTTCGCGACGAGGAGAGTCTGCTCCCCCAGGCATAACAACTGCTCCCACATAAGGAGCCTGGAATACGCGGAACGGTGTTGCCTTAAAGAAATCAGTTACTTCAGTGAGTTCGAATCCAAATCGTAGATCTGGTTTATCTGAACCGTAGCGATCCATTGCATCGGCATAGGTCATATGTTTAATTGGAGTTGGAATGTCATAACCAACTGCTTCTTTCCATACCTTCACCAGGATCTTTTCGGCAACAGCCAAGATATCGGCCTGATCGATAAAGGACATTTCAATATCTAGCTGTGTGAATTCTGGTTGGCGATCGGCACGGAAATCTTCATCACGGAAGCAACGTGCAATCTGGTAGTAACGTTCCATACCAGCAACCATCAATAGCTGCTTAAAGAGTTGTGGTGATTGAGGAAGGGCATACCAACTGCCTGGTTGAAGTCGAACCGGAACCAAGAAGTCACGGGCGCCTTCAGGAGTTGAACGAGTGAGGTACGGAGTCTCAATCTCTAAAAACTCAAGATCTTCCATGACGTTGCGAATCGCTGACGTAACCTTTGAGCGAAGTCGAAGATTTGCTGCAGGTCCCTCACGACGCAAATCCAAGTATCGATAACGAAGGCGAACTTCTTCAGATATATCAACTTCACTTCCTGAATCAACAGGAAATGGAAGAGGTGCAGATTCGCTGAGGACGACAACGTCATCTCCCATAATTTCAATCGCGCCAGTTGGGATATTGGAATTCTCATTACCTGCTGGGCGAAGGGCGACTTCGCCAGTGATTTGTAGACACCATTCAGCGCGAAGTTGGCCAGCCATCTTCTCGTCGCGAATAACGACCTGAACAGAACCAGTTGCATCACGTAGATCGATGAAGGCCACGCCACCATGGTCACGTCGACGTGCAACCCATCCTGCGAGCGTGACTGTCTGACCTGCGTGCGAAGCACGAAGCGCTCCAGCGTCGTGGTTTCTTAACATTGTGAAAAGCCGCCTTTAAATGATGGTTGATTAGAGCGAGAGAGCCCGCGCTAATTCGCCCTGTAATTGGTCAATCTTAACGGAGGATGTAACTCCATCTGACATCCTCTTGAGTTCAATAAGGCCTGCGCTAAGTTCAGATTCGCCTATGACAATCACATATCTAGCGCCTGATTTATCGGCAGCTTTCATCGCACCTTTAAGAGCTCGATCTCCAAAAGCCAATTCAGTACGAATGCCAGCTGCTCGAAGGTCCTGAGCGATAACGAGCGAACGTTCTTTGGCTTCTTCACCCAGCGGAATGATGAATAGGTCAGATGTAAATTCTTGTGACGGAACAGAAGATTCAGCAATTGCTGCAAGCAGCGCACGATCAACCCCAAGTCCGAAGCCGATACCCGAGAGTGATTGACCACCAAGAGTCTCCATCAACCCGTCATAACGACCGCCACCGCCGATGCCACTTTGGGCGCCCAGGTCGGGATGAATGAATTCAAAGGTGGTTCCGGTGTAGTAATCCAAACCGCGAACCATCCGTGGGTTAATGGTGAATGCGATATCCATGGCAGCGAGGTATTTCTGCACCGCAGTGAAGCTAGCTGTTGATTCAGGTGATAAGTAGTCAAGCAGTATCGGTGCTTGTGACATTGCTTCTTGCATCTCAGCTCGCTTATCGTCGAAGAGGCGCAATGGATTAATTTGTGCACGTTCTGCAGTCGCTTCATCAAGATCAAGTCCTGCAATAAATCTCATTAAATCTACGCGATGAGCCGCACGAGATTGCGCGTCACCGAGTGATGTGATTTCAAGACGGTAATTCTTCAACCCTAAATTCTTAAAGCCACGATCAGCAATCGCGATAACTTCGGCATCCAGGGCGGGATCATCAATTCCAATAGCTTCAATACCCACTTGATAGAACTGTCGATAGCGTCCAGCTTGAGGACGTTCCGCGCGGAAAAACTGACCTGAGTACCAAACTTTTACAGGCAATTGACCGCGATCGAGATTCTGCTCAATGACAGCTCTCATCACGCCAGCTGTTCCTTCGGGACGTAGTGTGATTGAACGTCCGCCGCGATCTTCAAAGGTGTACATCTCTTTAGATACGACATCTGTTGACTCGCCGACTCCGCGACTAAAGAGATTGGTATCTTCAAAGACGGGAAGCTCCATCAACTGATAGCCCGCATCCTTTGCAGGTGCTATCAACTGCTCACGGACCCATTCAAAGGATTGGGATTCAGGAGGCAGGTATTCGCGCACACCCTTAGGCGCTTGAATCTTCTCGAACTTCATGAGCTCAATTCTTTCAGATAAGGGTTGTTTTTTCGCTCGAATTTAATCGTGGTCTCAGGCCCATGTCCTGTGAGCACTCGCAAATCATCAGCAAGTGGAAGAACTTTGGTTTTGAGGGTCTGGGTCATCTC